>Ga0209668_10000083_pt1 | contig 37441 bp, 29 predicted proteins | sample FrelakmetPLP11PL_FD_187150 | JGI IMG/M metagenome (GOLD analysis project Ga0209668, IMG submission 187150) | Freshwater lake sediment microbial communities from the University of Notre Dame, USA, for methane emissions studies - PLP11 PL (SPAdes)... | ecosystem: Environmental > Aquatic >...
GAAGCCGCGCTCGCCGGACTCAAGGCGGCTTTCCACGACCGCAAGGTCAAGAAGCAGTACCTCGCGCTGGTTCACGGCGCGCCGCGCTTCGATTCGGAATGGATCGAAAACTGGATCGGCCGCTCCGAGCGCACGCGGGACAAGATCGTCGTGCTGCCCGAAGGCGAGGGGCGCTTCGCCTCGACCTACTACGAGACGCAGGAGCGCTTTCGGGACTTCGCCTTCCTCGCCGTCTACCCGCAGACCGGCCGCATGCATCAGGTGCGTGTCCACATGGCGCATGTGGGCCATCCGCTGCTCGGGGATCCTGTATACAAGCCCGTGCGCAAGCACTTGACGCCGCTGCCGCCCGAGGCGCCGCAGCTGACGCGCCATGCGCTGCATGCGGCCATCCTCGAGTTCGAGCACCCCGTCAGCGGTCAGCTGATCAGCATCCAGTCCGCGCTGCCGCACGACATGCAGCAGGTGCTCGATTGGCTGCGCGTTCACCGGCCTGATTGAAACAGGCCCGGGAAACTCAGGGACTGAGCGGCGTCAGCTGACCGGCCTGCGGGTCGTAGCGCCAGGCCGGCGGGTTGGCGAGGCTCTCCAGCAGCAGCGCATTGCGCGGCCCGCGGTCGCGTGCGAAGACCAGCGGCTGACCTGCGCGCGGCGGTTGCAACGGATGCAGCTTGCGCGCGCGCGGTGTGCTGAGATCGACGAAGATCACTCCGCGCTCGATGCCTGCGGCCTGCGCGGCGGCGTAGTGCGCTTCGCGCTCGCGGATCTCGACGCGCGCCAGCGCGTGGTGCGACTGCAGCAGCCAGATGCCCGATACGAGCATGCCCAGCGCCAGCAAGGCCACGCGTCGCGCTCCGAAGGCTCGCTCCACGCACTCCAGTCCGGCTGCGGCGAACAGCACCAGATAGGGCAGACCTTCACTGAGGTAAACCGGCCCGCACCAGGGAATGCCGTGGAAGGGATGCAGGCAGTAAGCCGCGAACAGCACCAGCGGCAAACTCGCGAAGAGCCACTTGCGAGGGCGCGCGGGTGAGCGCGCGATGCCCAGCACGACCAGCGCGAGTCCGGGTGCCAGCCCCACAAGCCAGACTTCGGCGCGACCGAGGTTGTACAGCGCCGCCAGCGCCGCGCTCAGCGCTTCGACATGCCCGTACAGCGCATTTTCGACCTTGTTGAAGGCGCCATAGGCCGTGGTCAGGCCCGAGCCGGTGGTGGCCGCATTGGCGGCGAAAAACAGCACGGCGGCCGGTACGCAGGCCGCGAGCACGGCGATGACGAGCTTCCATGCTCCGCGCGGCCGCTCCCGCAGCAGTTGCCACAGGATCGGCACTCCTATTGCAAGCGCCGTGACCGGACGCGCCGCGAAGGCCGTGGAGATCGCGACTCCGGCCAGCACGCTCCACAGCAGGGCTTGCGCGGGACGCGCCGTCGCCTCATCCAGCGCGCGCAGTCCCGCATAGACGAACAGCAGCGTCAGCGGCAGGGAAGTGCCGTGCGAGAGCTGCAGCGCTTCGACGGAGAGAAACCACGGTGAGAGCGCCATCAGCCAGGCTGCCCAGTGCGGCCGCGCGCTGCCCATGCGGCGCGCCAGCAGGAACACCAGCAGCGGGCACAGCGCGGCGAGCAGGCGGGGAATCAGCGGCGGCCAGCCCAGCCATGCTCCCGGCGCGAGCAGTGCCGAGTGCCCGGGCGGATACTTCGAGAAGATCTGTCCGTCGGCGACCTGCGTCTGCGGTGCGGTGTAAAACTCCGCCAGCGCTCCCAGCGACTCGGTCTGCTTCCCGCGTGCGAACAATTCGGCCTGATAGAGGTACGCGTGCTCGTCGTTGGTGAGGGGCAGCTCGCGGCCCAGCCCCGGATCGAGCAGCGAGGGCAGCAGCAGCGCGGCCAAGACGGGGGCCAGCACGGGGGCCAGCACGGCAGCCAACCCTGTGCGCACCCCTGCGGGCAACTCTGTGCGCAATCCGGCAGCGGGAGGCAGCGTGCGGGAGGGAGCGCGAGCACTGCGGAAGACCGGCAGGCAGGCGAGTGCCACCGCAACCGCCCCGCACAGGAGCGCGCGACCCAGATCCTCATCATCAAGGTAGCGGTCGCGGCTGAGTTCCTCGCGCGTCGCGACGAAGTGGGGCACAAACGGGTTGAAAGCCAGAGCGATCGCGAGCGCGCAAAGTGCACTCGCCACGGGCCCCAGCGGCTCCCCCCTGCGTGCCAGCGCCCAGCGCAGGAGCCCGGCGAGCACCGCTCCGACGATCAGCGCTCCCAGACTCGCGTACAGCATCCACATGGGCGCCGCAGAGAATAGCGATCCGGACGCTACAATGCGTCGTCACCCGCATGAGCCAAGCCTCCGATTCCGGCCCCTCCTCCCGCACACCTCGTCCCCCCGAGCTGGAGTTATGGCTGCAGGGGCCGTACGCCAAGGCCCGGGCGAAGGCGCCCGAGCGCAAGGCGCGCTTCGTGACCACGTCCGGCGTGGAGCTCGATCCGCTCTACGGCGGTGCGGGCGATGGCGGCCTGCCGGGCGCGTATCCGTTCACGCGCGGTGTGCGCACCAACATGTACCGCGGACAGCTGTGGACGATGCGTCAGTACGCCGGCTTCTCCAGCGCGCGCGAAACCAACCGCCGCTTCCACCAGCTGCTGGAGAGCGGTCAGACGGGCTTGAGCGTGGCCTTCGATCTGCCCACGCAGATCGGCTACGACTCGGATCACGAACTCGCCGCACCCGAGGTGGGGCTGGTCGGAGTGCCGGTCAACTCGCTGCGCGATCTGGAGCGCCTGTTCGAGCGCATCCCGCTGGGCGAGGTCTCGACCTCGATGACGATCAACGCCACGGCACCCGTGCTGCTGGCGCTGTACTGCGCGCTGGCGCGCAAGCAGGGCGTCGAGCTCGCGAAGCTGCGCGGCACGGTGCAGAACGACATCCTCAAGGAGTACGCCGCGCGCGGCAATTACCGTTTCCCGGCCCAGCCCTCGATGCGTCTGGTGACGGATCTGATGGCCTTTGCCGGTGAGCACGTGCCGCAGTGGAACACGATCTCGATCTCGGGTTACCACATCCGCGAAGCGGGCTCGACCGCGGTGCAGGAGCTGGCCTTCACGCTGTCCAACGGCCGCGCCTATGTGCGCGCCGCGATCGAGGCGGGACTGGCGGTCGATGATTTCGGCCCGCGCCTCTCCTTCTTCTTCAATGCCCACAACCACCTGTTCGAGGAGGTCGCCAAGTTCCGCGCGGCGCGCCGCATGTGGGCGCGCATCATGCGCGAGGAATTCGGCGCCCGCGACGAGAAGAGCTGGATGCTGCGCTTCCACACGCAGACCGCCGGTTCGATGCTGACGAGCCAGCAGCCGGACAACAATGTGGTGCGCGTGACGATCCAGGCACTGGCTGCCGTGCTGGGCGGTACGCAGTCCCTGCACACCAACGGGCGCGACGAGGCGCTCTCGCTGCCCACCGCCGAGAGCGCGCGTCTGGCGCTGCGCACGCAGCAGATTCTCGCCAACGAATCGGGTGTCGCCGATGTCGTCGATCCTCTGGGCGGCGCGCCCTACATCGAAGCGCTGACCGACGAGATCGAAGCCCGCGCCCGCGCTCTGATGGCCGAGGTCGACCGCCGCGGCGGCGCGGTCGCGGCGATCGAAGCGGGCTTCATGCAGCGCGAGATCCACAAGAGCGCTCTGAGCTGGCAGCGCGCGGTCGAGTCCAAGTCGGAGATCGTCGTGGGCGTCAACCAGTACGAGGTCGAGGAGCCCGCGCCGGCGATCTTCCGGCCCAGCGAGTCTGCGCGCGCGGAAGTGCTGCGCGATCTGGCGGAGGTGCGCGCGCAGCGCGACAGCACGCGCGTTGCCGCCGCGCTGGAGGCCGTGCGCGATGCGGCTCGCACGCGCCGCAATCTCATGGAACCGATCCTCGCGGCTGTCTCGATCTACGCGACGCTGGGAGAGATCTGCTCCGTGCTGGAAAAGGAATTCGGCCGCTATCAGGCCCCGGAGGTACTGTGACCGCCACCCCTCAAGCCCTGCAGTGCGTGGCGAGACGCCTGCACCATGTCGCCATCGCCGTCGAGAGCCTCGCGTCCGCCCGAGCCGTCTATGAGGGCGCGTTCGGCATGTCCGCCTCGGAAATCGAGTTCGTGCCCGGACAGAAGGTCAATGTGCTCGTACTCCATGCGGGCGCGCAGCGCGTCGAGCTGGTGGAGCCCGTCGGCGAGGATTCGCCGATCCGCAACTTCCTCGTGAAGCGCGGTCCGGGCATTCACCATCTGGCCTGGGAAGTCGAGAACTGCGAGCAAGCCATCGCGCGCCTCAAGGCCGCCGGGGTGGCGCTGATCGACGAGGTCCCCAAGCCCGGCGCCCATGGCACGCGCATCGCCTTCGTCCACCCCAAGGCCACGGGCGGGGTGTTGATGGAACTGGTCGAAGATCCGCACGCCCACTGAACACCCAGCCAACGCTAGACTCCTCCTCCGCATGTCCACCCCCCGCGACACGAAGGCCTCCGCCCAGTCCTCTGGCCAAGTACCGGCTCCGGCTCCCGCTCAGACACCCGAATCTCCGCTCGAACGCCTGCACCGCATGCGCGAGATGACGCTGGTCGGCGGAGGACCCGAGCGCATCGCCGCGCAGCACAAGAAGGGCAAGCTGACCGCCCGCGAGCGCATCGACTTCCTCGTCGACGAAGGCTCCTTCGTGGAGCTCGACCGCTTCGTGACGCACCGCTGCACGGACTTCGACATGCAGTCGCAGCAGATCCTCGGTGACGGAGTTGTCACGGGACACGCCCTGATCGACGGCCGCCCGGTGTACCTGTTCAGTCAGGACTTCACGGTCTTCGGCGGCTCGCTGTCCGAGACGCATGCGCTCAAGATCTGCAAGGTGATGGACATGGCGCTGAAGGTCGGCGTGCCGCTGATCGGGCTCAACGACTCCGGCGGAGCTCGCATCCAGGAGGGTGTCGACTCGCTGGGCGGCTACGCCGAGATCTTCTGGCGCAACACGCGCGCCTCGGGCGTCATCCCGCAGATCAGCGCCATCCTCGGCCCCTGCGCCGGGGGGGCGGTGTACTCGCCGGCCATCACCGACTTCATCTGCATGGTGGAGGGCACCTCCTACATGCACATCACCGGTCCCGATGTCGTCAAGTCGGTGACCCACGAGGTGGTCACCAGCGAGGAACTCGGCGGTTCCGCCGTGCACGCTTCGAAGAGCGGGGTGGCGCACTTCACCGCGGCCTCCGACAAGAGCGCGATGATGCTGTTGCGCCGGCTGTACTCGTTCCTGCCGCTCAACAACGCGGAAGATCCGCCCTTCGTGCCCAGCGAGGACCCGGCCGATCGCATGGATCCCGAGCTCGACACGCTCGTGCCGGCCGATCCCCAGAAGCCCTACGACATGAAGCGCGTCATCGAGAAGATCGTCGACGCGGGTTCATGGCTCGAAGTGCAGCCCGATTTCGCGATGAACATGATCACGGGCTTCGCCCGTCTGGGCGGACGAGTGGTCGGCATCGTCGCCAACCAGCCTGCGGTGCTCGCCGGATGCCTCGACATCGACGCATCGGTCAAGGGTGCGCGCTTCATCCGCTTCTGCGACGCCTTCCACATCCCGATCGTGACCTTCGAGGATGTGCCCGGCTTCCTGCCCGGCACGGCGCAGGAGTACGGCGGCATCATCCGTCACGGGGCCAAGCTGCTCTACGCCTATTGCGAGGCCACGGTTCCCAAGCTGACCGTGATCACGCGCAAGGCCTACGGCGGCGCCTACGATGTGATGGCGAGCAAGCACATCCGCGCCGATGTCAACCTCGCGTGGCCCGGCGCCATGATCGCCGTGATGGGGGCCGCAGGCGCCGCCAAGATCATCCACCGCCGCGAGATCGACAAGGCTGCCGATCCGGCCGCGATGGAAGCGCAGAAGACGGCCGAGTACGAAGCCACCTTCAACAACCCGTACAAGGCGGCGGCGCGCGGCTTCGTTGATGATGTGATCGAGGCCAGCCGCACGCGCCCGATGCTGATCCGTTCGCTTGAGCTGCTCAAGACCAAGCACGAAGACAAGCCGGTGCGCAAGCACGGCAACATCCCGCTGTGAGTACGACATGCAACGATTGCTGATGTTCGCTGTGCTGTCGACGCTGGCTTCGTGCGCAGCGCCGCGCGTCGATGTGGGGGCCAGTCTGGGGCAGCTGTCGATCGACGGCCGCTTCGGCGTACAGGCTGGTCCGGTGGCGGGCACCTCGAGCTTTGCCGATCTGGGCGTGGACAAGGACTCCGGCGTGCCGGGCGCGCGCGTGGACCTCGACTTCGGCTCACCGCACCTCTCGATCGCGTACGACAGCTCGTCCTTCGCGGGCGATGGCACAACCACTTCGGAGTTCTCCCAGCAGGGCGTCGTGATCCCGCTCGGCACGGACGTGCGCACGCGAGCCGATCTGGACGTCTTCTCGCTGGCCTGCACCTTCGATCTCGTGCCGGGCGACACCGTCGAATTCGGCATCGGGCTCGGTGCCACGGTGGTCGACGTGCAGGGCGCGATCGACCAGATCGGCGGCCCCAACACCATCGACGTCGATCAGATCCTGCCGCTGCCGCTGCTCGCGGCCCGCGGCGGCGTGGATCTCGGGGATTTCGAGCTGCTGGGAGCGCTGTCCGGCATGGATCTCACGCTGAGCGGCGACTCGGTGCGCGTGATCGATCTCGATCTGGCTGCCCAGTACCGCTTCCTCGGCGGCTCCGACCGCCTGTCGCTGGCCGCGCGGGCGGGCTGGCGCTACATCAACATCGACGCCGACTACGAGGATCGCGACGACAATGTGCGCCTCGACATGGGCGTGGATGGTCCCTACCTCGGTCTGGTCATCGGCTTCTAGAGCACCATGTTTCAACGCATTCTGATCGCCAACCGCGGAGAGATCGCCCTGCGCGTGATTCGCACCGCTCGCGAGATGGGCATCGAGTCCGTCGCGGTATACTCCGACTTCGACTCGCGCGCGCTGCACACCCGCATGGCCCACGTCGCCGTGCCGCTGGGCGGCAATCTGCCCGCGGAAAGCTACCTGCGCGGCGAGAAGATCATCGCCGCCGCCAAAGCCACGGGCGCGGAAGCGATCCATCCCGGCTACGGATTCCTCTCCGAGAACGCCAATTTCGCGCGCATGGTCAAGGATGCGGGCCTGGTCTGGATCGGCCCGCCGCCCGAAGCCATCGAGGCGATGGGCGACAAGATCAAGAGCCGGCGCCGCATGAAGGCCGCGGGCGTGCCCGTCGTGCCCGGCCTCGTCGATCCGGTCGATGATCCCAAGGCCGCCATCGAAGCGGCGCGCGGCATCGGCTATCCGATCGCGATCAAGGCTGCGGCAGGCGGCGGAGGCAAGGGCATCCGCGTGGTGCGGGACGAGGCCAGCATGGAGAGCGCCTTCCGCACCGCCTCGGGCGAGGCCAAGGCCAGCTTCGGCGACGGCCGCGTGTATCTCGAGCGTTATCTCGACCGGCCGCGCCACATCGAAGTCCAGCTGCTGTTCGATCAGCACGGCAACGGCGTGCACTACGGCGTGCGCGAATGCTCCATCCAGCGGCGCCACCAGAAGCTGCTGGAGGAATGCCCTTCGGTCGTGATCGATGACAAGACGCGCGACGCGATGGGGGAGGTGGCGCTCAAGGCCGGCCGTGCCGTCGGTTACCAGAACGCGGGCACGGTCGAGTTCCTGTGGTCCAACGGCGAGTTCTTCTTCCTCGAGATGAACACGCGCCTGCAGGTCGAACACCCGGTGACCGAGATGGTCACGGGCACGGATCTGGTGCGCGAGCAGATCCGCATCGCCGCGGGCGAGAAACTCGGCTACGGGCAGGAAAAGGTGCGCTGGAACGGCTGGGCCATCGAAGTGCGCATCAATGCCGAGGACGTGTTCAACAAGTTCCTGCCCTCCACCGGCACGATCTCCAACCTGCGCATGCCGGGCGGGCCCTTCGTGCGCCTCGATCTGGGCATGTACCGGAACATGGAAGTCGGCGTGAACTACGACCCGATGCTGGCGAAGCTGATCGTGTGGGGTGCCGACCGCGCGCAGGCCATCGCGCGCATGCGCCGCGCGCTGCAGGAGCTCAATGTGGGCGGCGTGCGAACGAGCGCGCCCGCCGCGCTGGCGGTGCTGGAGGATGAGCGCTTCCAGGCCGGCGATTTCGACACGCATTTCCTCGAAAAACTCGACCTGACGCGCCCGCGCGGTGATTTTGACGAGCTGGTGGCCGCCGCCGCCGCGATCTGGCGCCACCGCAAGGCCCAGCGTCGCGCGCTGGGCGTTGACACAGCTTCGCGCACCGCGTGGAAGGAGCGCCATCGCTCCGGACTCGCCAACTACAGCGCGCGCTCCACGCAGCGCCCGGGAGAAGCCACTTGAAGTACTTCGTCACCGTCAATCAGCGTCCGCACGAGGTCGAGCTGGTCGAGCGCCTCGGTCGCCTGGAAGTGCGCGTCGACGGCAAGCCCGTCGACCTCTCCTACGATGAAGTCGATGCCCTCGGTCAGGTGATCGTGCTGCGCAACGGCAAGAGCTTCGCGCTCTCGATCGACGGCAACCCCGAGCGCGTCAGCGTCACCCTGGCCGGGCATTTCTACGACATCGGCATCGAGGATGAGCGCGAGCGCGCAGCCCATGCCGCCGAGCGTGCCGCAGGCAAGGGCGGCGGCGCCGTCACCGCGGTGATGCCCGGCGTCGTCGTGGAGGTGATGGTCAAGCCCGGCGACCGCGTCCAGAAGGGCCAGCCCCTGCTGATCCTCTCGGCGATGAAGATGCAGAACGAGATCGCCGCGCCCAGCGACGCGGTGGTCAAGCAGGTGCTGGTCGCCAGCGGTCAGGCCGTGGCCTCCGGGGCCAAGCTGCTGCTGCTGGAAGCTGCGGAATAGTCGCCATCTGCCCGCGGCGGGCGAGCGTGGCGTACACTGATACACGCCATGCGCCGTCTTCTGACCCTGCTGCTTGTGCTTGGAATGGCCGTGTTGCCCGCCCGGGCGACCTGGTCGATCGTCGTGGTCAACACCCGCACCGGAGAGGTCGCGGTTGCCTCCGCCACCTGTCTGGACGGCTTTGATCTCGTTTTCGGCCTGCCCGTGATCGTTCCGGGGGTGGGAGCCGGCGCCGCGCAGTCGGTCGTCGATCAGAGCGGCACCAATCGCAAGAAGATCTGGGATCTGCTGCAGGCCGGTCAGGATCCCCAGGCGATTCTCGCGCAGCTCCCCAGCGGAGATCCGCAGTACCAATCGCGTCAGTACGGCATCGTCAACATGAACGCGTTTCCGGCCACCTTCACCGGCAACAACGCGTTCGCAGCCAAGTACGGCATCGCCGGAGTGAGCGACGAGCTGCGCTACGCGATTCAGGGCAACATCCTGGTGGGCGTGCTGCCGGTCTATGCGGCCGAAGCGGCGCTGCTCTCCACGCCGGGCGACCTCTCGCAGAAGCTCGTCGCCGCCATGGAAGCCGCGCGCGCTGCGGGTGGCGACGGACGCTGCTCGTGCAGCATCAACGCGCCCACCAGCTGCGGCGCGCCGCCGCCCAACTTCCAGTACTCGGCATACACCGGCTTCATCATCGTCTCGCGCGTCGGCGACACACTCGGTGTCTGCGGCGGTTCCACCGGGTGCGCCAACGGCAACTACTACCTCAACCTCAACGCCGTCAGCGGCGCGGGCGGGCCCGAGCCGGTGCTGCTGCTCGAGAGCGCGTACCAGACCTGGCGCACCAATCAGGTCGGTTACGCCGACCACATCCTCAGTGAAGTGGTCACCACCGCACCGCGCCTGCCCGCCGACGGCACGAGCAGCGTGCGCGTCACCGTGCAACTGAAGGACATCAACGGCGGCAGCGTCACGCAGCCGCTCAGCGCGCTGCAGGTCATCCCGGCCCCGGGCAATCCGAACGCGACCATTGGCACGATCGAGAACCTGGGCGCAGGCCGCTACCGCTTCAGCGTGCGCGCCGGCTCGCAGACCGGCACGGGACGCTGGCGGATCTTCGCCAATCACCCCGGCCGCGATGTACGGCTCTATCCCGACCTGACGCTCGCGCTTGACCCGCTCGCGCCGACGCACTGCGGCTACGACGAACTCTCCGCCGCGCAGGGTGGCCGCGTGCCGCTGGTGGTCAACTTCGGGCCGTCCAACGCGAACGAACCCTTCCGCATCCTCGGCAGCATGAGCGGCAGCACGCCGCCGACGCTGTTTGAAGGCGTGCTGGTTCCGCTGGCCAACGACACCTTCTTCGAGAGCACGCGCATCGCGATCAGCGGTCCGCGCTTCGAAGGCACCTACGGCACGCTGGATTCCAACGGACGCGCACAGGGTTTCTGGGTCGCGCCCGCCGGCACGCTCAACCTTCAGATCGGTCGTCGCGTCGACTGGGTGGCCGTCAAGCGCGCAGGCACCAGCCCGGCCGTCGCCGGCAACAACGACGGCCTGCTGATCGTGCCCTGATCGACCACTCGGGCTACTTGCCGAGCTTCTCGGCGCAGATCTTCTCGAGCTCCGCCATCTGCTTGGCGCCCTCGGCGTCCCCGAGTTTCTCGGCCAGCTCCCTGCCCATCTGTGCGGCCGTGCGGCCGCGCGCATGACGCTCGGACTGCACGCACAGCGAAGCGATCGCCGTCAGGTTGCCGTACTCATCGCCCCACAGGCCAAGATCGTGGTTGATCATGCGCGCCTGGCTCAGCGCGGTCAGCGCGGCCTCCTTGTCGCCCAGCACGCCATGCGCGTTGCCGATCGCATCGAGGCCCATCGCGGCACCCCACCAGTCGCCGAGGCTGATCGCCTTCTGGTAGCACTCCGTGCCCTTCTCCAGGGCGGTCTTGCCGTCCTTCTTCTGCAGCGCCTGACCCGCGGCACCCGAGGCCTTCTGGCCCTCGCGGAAGGTCTTCTGCTGCGCAGCCGTCCAGCCCGTGAACGAGCTCGTGTAATCGAAGATCATCGGATGGCCCGAGGCTTCGTAGGCGCAGCTCGCTCCGAACAGCGCGCGCTTGTGCAGCGCCTTGACCTTGTCCGAGTCCGGCTTCGCGCCCTTCTCGATCTCCGCCAGCGAGCCTTCCAGATCGCGGTCGATCGTGGGCAGCACCAGCGTCGGGTTCTTCTTCCACAGCTCGACCAGCGCAGGCCGGTCCTGCTTGTCCGCGAGCTCGACGAACTGCTTGCGCACTTCCTTGGGATCGGCGGGCAGGGCAACGGAGGCGGTGGAAACCAGAAGCAGCGACAGCAGCATGGGAGGGGAGTTTCTTCGGGGGGATGATTGAAAGGAAAGGTCCGCGTAGGATAGCGGCCGCCAAGCACCATGGAACGAGCCTTTGCCCGCCTTCTGGATTGGATCGACATTCCCTCCACCTCGGGTGAGGAAGGCTCCTACGGCGACGCGCTGGCCCGCGAGCTCGTCGCGGCGGGCTTTGACGTGGAGCGTCAGGAGCTGAGCCCCGGCCGCTTCAACGTGCTCGCCCGCGCCGGCGCGCCCGAGCTGGTCTTCTGCACGCACCTCGATACCGTGCCGCCCTACTACGGCCCGCGCGAAGATCGCGAGTTCATCTACGGCCGCGGCTCCTGCGACGCCAAGGGGCAGGCGAGTGCCATGCTCGAGGCGGCCCGCGCGCTGCTCAACAGCGGCGAGACGCGCATCGGCCTGCTATTCACCGTTGCCGAGGAAACCGACAGCGCCGGCGCCACCCTCGCCAACGCCAAGCTCGCCGAGCCCTGGCGCCCGCGCCACATCCTCGTCGGCGAGCCGACCGGCAATCGCTTCGTGCGCGCGGGCAAGGGCACCTTCAAGACCCGCCTGTGCGCGCACGGTGTCGCCGGCCACTCTTCCCAGAGCATCGGTCCTTCCGCCGTCCACGAGCTCGTGCACTGCATCGAGCGCCTGCTCCACCAGTCCTGGGGCGATCACCCCGTGCTCGGCCCGGGCACGCTCAACATCGGCACCATCCACGGCGGCGTCGCGGCCAATGTCGTCGCCGAGGAAGCGCACGCCGATCTCCTGATCCGCGCCGTCGAACCGATCGAGACCATCCGCGCGCGCGTGGAGCGCTGCCTCGGCGAGCACGTGCGCTTCGGCATCCAGGCCAAGGGCAACGCTCCCGTCGATTTTCTGGTTCCGCCCGGCGAGGAGGGCATCGCGATCGCCTTCGGCACCGACGTGCCCTACCTGCCGCGCTGGGGCAAGCCGCTGCTCTACGGCGCAGGCTCCATCCTCGACGCGCACACCGATCACGAGAAGGTCGGCAAGCGCGAGCTCGAACAGTGCGCCGCCACCTGGCAGAAGACCGCCCGCCAACTGCTCGCCCAACCCTGAAAGCACCAGTCATCATGGAACGCCCCCAAGGAGACGCGCTGCTCGAAGCGCTGGAACAGGGCCGCGTGCGCGTCGCCGAACGCGCCGACAACGGCAAGTGGATCGTGCATGCTTGGGTCAAGGAGGCCATCCTCGACATCTTCCGCGCCTCCAGCGTCGGGCCCGCGAGCCTTGAGCTCGAGCTGGCGCACGAGCCCGGTGCCTTCCGCGACAAGCAGGCCTTTCCCATCCGGCGCTTCAGCGCCGAGCACGGCGTGCGCATCGTCCCGGGCGGTTCCTCCGTCCGCCGCGGCGCTTATCTGGCCAACGGAGTCGTCTGCATGCCGCCGATGTACATCAATGTCGGCGCCTGGATCGGCTCGGGCACCATGGTCGACTCGCACGCACTGGTCGGCTCCTGCGCCCAGATCGGTTCCAAGGTGCACCTCTCCGCCGCCGCGCAGATCGGCGGAGTGCTCGAGCCGGCAGGCGCGCGTCCCGTGATCATCGAGGACGAGGCCTTCATCGGCGGCAACACGGGCATCTATGAGGGCGTCATGGTGCGCAAGGCCGCCGTGATCGCCGCCGGAGTCGTGCTGACTGCCAGCACCCCTGTCTATGACCTCGTGCATCAGCGTGAGCTGCGCGGGACGCGGGAGTCGCCGCTGGAGATACCCGAGCGCGCGGTCGTCGTGCCGGGTTCGCGCCCGATGGGGGGCGCGTATGCGCAAGGGTTGGGCCTGCACGCGGCGTGTGCGTTGATCGTGAAGTACCGCGACGAGCGGACGGATCGCGCGACAGCGCTGGAGGATGCGCTGCGTGCAGGGTTGGGGTGATGGGGAGTTCGTGATGGGGGCTCGCCGCGCACGCCGTCACTTCTCCGTCGCGCGTTTCTGATCCACTTCGGCCGCGATGCGGCCAAATGAGTTCTCCGGATCGCGCTCGACGATCTCGCGCACGAGCGCATCAGCCTCGGCGCTCTTGTCGTACAGCCGGTACCAGGCCGAAAGGCCGAAACCCCGCGTGGCATGCTCGCTCGTGCCGGGTGGGATGCCCTCGAGCACGGCCTGCGGCTTGCGCTTGCCCGCAAACAGCAGGCATAGCTCGAGGTAGCTCTCGTTTTCGAGCAGTTTCAGATCCGGCTGGACCTTTCCGAGCAGCGCCAGCGCTTCCGAGTCACGATTGAGCCGGAAGAGCGCCAGCGCGTGCCAGTAAGTTGAGGAAACAAGGCGGTCGGGGTTGGCGGCGTTCGTGCTGGCGCCGCGCTCCCATGCGGCGCAGGCCTGGGCGTACTCGCCGCGCAGGAAGTGCGCCAGCGCCAGATGGTAAGTGATGTTCGAGCGGTAGGTGCCGATCGGAATGCCAGCCGGATTGGGCATGCCATCAGGCTCGACCTCGTCGGGATGGCTTTGCATCAGTTCTTCGGCGCGCGTGAGGTCGGCGACGGCGATGTCGAAGCGGCGCAGCGTGATCCAGCGATGGCCGCGGTGGCGCATCAGCTTGTAGCTCTTTGGGTACAGGCCCAGACCCTGCGTGTATTGAGCCTGCGCTTCCTGAAAGCGGCCGAGGTACGCGAGGCGGCGGCCGACCCAGATGATGCACTCCTCGTTGCCTGGATCCTTGGCGAGTGCGGTCTGCGCCTCTTCGAGCGCGACGAGCTTGGGATCCTTGGCGGGAGCCGTCGGTTCGGCTGGCAGTCTTGCGGGCGAGGCGCAGGCGGCGATCGTCAGGGCGAGGAACAGGCAGAGGGCTGTGCGCATGGTTGGGCCTCAGGGGTGCGGGATGCGGAGTTTCTGACGAAGCGAGGTGTTGCTGAGCTCGCTGAGCGCGCCATCGGGCCAGTGCACGCGCACGCGCACCGGATCGGCGCTGGCGAAGCCCAAATGGGCGCTGGCAGGGTTGGCGGCCTGGTAGCTGCCGCCCGAGTAGATCCAGCGCGTCTGCGTCTGTGTTCCCTGGAGGACTTCGATGCGCGCGCCCAGGCCCCGGCGGTTCTTCGACTGCGGACGCTCGTCGAGGAGCTCGATCTGAAGCCAGTTGCCCGGAGGAGCGAGGTTCTCATAGAGGCGCAGCGGACCGTGCTGCTCGGCCACGATGGCGTCGATGTCCCCGTCGCCGTCGAGATCCCCGAACACGGCGCTGCGATCGACGTGCGCGGGAGCGAGCCAGTCCGCCTGCACGCGCTCGAAGGCCTCGCCGCGCCGCTCGAAGCACAGGGCGGGCTGGCGATACTCGGAGTTCATGGTGGCGGAGGTGGCCTGCGCGTAGACATGGCCGTTGAAGACCAGCAGGTCCTCGTCGCCGTCGAGATCAAGGTCGGCGAAGTGCGCGGCCCAGCCGAGGAAGGGCCGGCTGACGGCACCGAGCTTGTACTGGCGCGTGCGGTCTTCCCAATCGCTCGCGCGCGAGACCTGCAGCAGGTTGGTGTCGTCGGCGAAGTTGGTCGTGAAGATGTCGGGGCGCCGGTCGTTGTTGAGATCGGCGATCGCGATGCCCATGGTGGCCTGCGCGGCGCCATCGGCGTTGACCGCGAGACCCAGCGGCAGCGCGCGTTCCGCGAAGCGCCAGCCGCCCTGATTGACGAACAGCTGCTTGGGCGTGGAATCGTTGCCCACGAAGATGTCCTGGCGGCCATCGCCGTCGAAATCGAGGATCACGCAGCCCAGTCCCAGTCCAGGCGATGCCTCGAGCAAGCCGCTGGTGGCGGTGTGCTCGAGGAAGCGCAGGTTGCCGAGGTTCTCGAAGACGGCATCCGGCTCAGGCGTGAGCGAGAGCGGTCCGCCGAAGACCTCGATGCCGCGATATTGTTCGCGCGGGGGAGGCTGGGCGGGATCGAAGACGAGGTACTGCACGAGGAAGAGATCGAGATCGAGATCGCAGTCGAGATCGCCGAAGGCGGCCGCCGTGCCCCAGCGGGGGTTGGTGAGACCCGCGGGAACGGTGATGTCGCGCAGGCGCAGGCCCCGATCGTTGTGCAGCAGCACATCCTTGCCGAGCGCGGCGATGTAGAGATCTTCCCAGCCGTCCGCGTCGATGTCGGCGACGGCAACGCCCATGCCCCAGCCGGCAAAGTCGATGGCGACGCGTTCACCGGCATCCTCGAAGCGCAGGTTGCCCTGATTGAGGAACAGCTTGGCGCCCGGTCCGCGCCGCGGTGATTCCAGCGTGGCACTGTTGGGAACGAAGAGGTCGAGATCGCCGTCGCGATCGAAGTCGAACAGCGCGAGGCCGCCGCCCTTGGTCTCGGGGATTTCACGCGGCGGTTCGTGCCCTGCCAGCCGGAAGGAGCCGAAGGTCTCCGTGTGCACGCGCATGCGGATGGCGGGGGAGGCGGCGGGCATTGTCGCGAGGGGTGCCGCAGGCGGAGTCGATTCCCGCGAGCAGGATGCCAGCGCCAGCAGCACGAAAAGCCGCTTCATCTGCCGCGCGCGGCGAGCAGCTCGTCGGCCCGCGCCTGTGCGGCCTGTGCGCGCGCCTCGTCGCCCGCATCGCGCGCCACCTTGGCGAGCTTGGACCAGACCTCGGGGTAGTCGGGCACCAGCGTCACGGCGCGCTCCAGCGCGGCGCGCGCATCGGAAGGCTTGCCTTCGCGCACGCACAGGTCGGCAAAGCGCGCCAGATAGCGACCGAGATCGTTGGCGGCATCCGCGCGCTGGGAATCGACCTTGAGACGCAGCTCGGTGAGCTCGATGGCGCGGCTGAGGTGCTGGCGCGCGAGCAGCAGCTCATCGTTCTCCAGCGCGACCAGTGCGCGGCCGAACAGCGCCGAAGGATGGTCCGGCTTGGCCGCGAGGTAGCGATCGAAGGCGCCGGCGGCGAGGCCGGTATCGCCCGCATCGAGCGCGCACATGCCTTGATAGTAGTAGCTCGGCAGGAAGTTCGGCGCGAGCTCGATGGCGCGCGCGAAGTGCCGGAGCGCTTCCTGGGGCAGCTTCTCCTCGTAGAAGGAAAGCCCGATCAGGAAGCTGCGCTCGCCCTCCTTGTTCCAGGGCAGAGGGAGCTTGCCCAATGCCTCGCGCGTGGGCGCCAGCTGTCCGCTCTGAATGGCGGCGTAGAAGGGCTTCAGTTCCGCGGCGATGGCCTCGCGCGGCTGAGCATTGGACTGTGCCGCCGTCGGCGGAAGCTGTGCTGGAGTCGGTGCAGGACCGCCCTGCTCGGAAGAGCAGGCGCTGACAAACAGGAACAGAGGCAGGCAGGCACGCACGAGGCGCCCATCCTAGCCTTTTCGATCGCCGCGTTCACCCGCTCAGTAGAGCTTGGGTGCGCCGTTGATGATCGTCAGGGCTTCTTCGCAGTTGAACCCGACGAGCTGCGAGTACTCGCGGATCGAGGGGAAGCGCGGCGGCGCCAGCTCGGCGGCCCGTGCCAGCGCCTGCTCGCGCGTCAGGTGCTGCTCGCGGATCATGTTCGAGAGCATGACCTCGTCTTCCGTCCAGCCCGCGATGGTCTGGTAGATGTAGTTGTAGAAGGGCGCGGTGCCGTCGCCGATGCGCCAAGTCGTCTTGGTGTCGGTTGCAACCTCCCAGTCGTACTCGCGGCGGATCGTGCCGACGATCTCATCCTCGTGCCAGGGCAGGTAGTGGAAGAGGTAGAGGAAGTCGTCCTTCTCGACGAAGGTGGCGTAGTAGGCCCACAGCGTGTCCCAGATGGACTCGTTGAAGTACGACGGGTTCTTGACGTAGTTCTTGAAGTAGTACCACAGGAGCGCCATCTCGTTGCGGAACGAGAGGCCGGTCAGCGTCATGCCGTGGTCGTCTTCCATGATCCCGCACAGGCCCGTCTTGTAGGGCGTGTCCTCGATCATGTTGCCCGTGCAGAAGATCACCAGCTTGATGCCGGTCTCTTTGCGCAGCTGGCGCGCGTAGTGATAGAACTGCTTGTCGCCTGCGGTGAACAGCGTCACCATGCCGAGCTCGGGCTTCTTGAGCCAAGCTTCGACGTTCTTGCGAACGAAGCGGCGCTTCTGCTGGATGTCAGCCGAGCGCACGATGTGTTCGACGCCCAGCTTGCCGCACAGGCGCGCCTGATTGCGCCGCGCAAGGTCGGTGACCATGCCCCAGTCGTAGGTGAACGCGACCGGGTTCATCTTCAGCACGCGCTTCACGTAGTGCAGTCCGTAGGCCGAGTCGCGTCCGCCGGAGAAGGCCACGATCACATCCGGGCTGCCGTCCTTGGAGCGGTAGGGTTCGACCAGCGCGCGCAGCGCGTCCTCGCCCTTGACGCTGATCTTCTTCCAGCGACGGCAGTAGGTGCACACGCCGTTGGCGTCAAAGCGCATGAACGGGTAGCTCTCCGGCAGGATGCACTTGGTGCAGCGCTTGAGGTTGGCGGCTGTCTTGGTGTGGTCGATGATCGGCAGATCGCGGGTGCTCTTGTGCGCCTCGACGCGCGGGTTGGGCGCATTGTCGCGGTTGACGCAGGCGAATTCCTGGATCGAGAGATCGCGCAGCGAGACCAGCATGGCGCGGCCGGCGCCCACGGGGCGGATCTCCACGCGGCCCAGCGTGCCCGCCAGTCCGGCTTCTTCGACGAGCGACTGCAGGATGAAGCGCTCGGACGCGAAGGCGAGGAAGGTGCGGCGCTCGTTCGTGACGATGAACAGCGAACCCGTGTTGGTCGCGAGCAGCAGATCGTCGAGCTCGTCGAACAGCATGCCCGTCGAGACCGAACCGTAGATCTCAGAGAAGGTCTGCTGGACGGCCTTGACCATGTCGCCGGTGCTGTCCCAGTGGTGGCGCACCAGATTGACGAGGATCTCGGTGTCGACCTCGGAGCGACGCAGCCAGTCCTTGTGCTGTGCCCACAGCTGGGCGTCGTTGACGATGATGCCGTTGTGGACGGCGACGGTGCCGCGCGCGACGACGGGCTGGTTGTTGTCGGCGTTGGACTGGAAGCCGTTGGTCACCAGACGCGTGTGCCCCGTCCAGGCGAGGCCGGTGGGCGCGTTGCTCTCGCGGTTCCTGTGGTACAGCTCCAACGCGCGCGTGCGCAGCTCGGCATACTTGGGACTCGCGAGGAAGGCGTCCACAGAGCCTGCCTGCTTGAGCACATCGATGGTCTCGCCGTTGCGGCTCGTGAGACCGGCAGCCTCACTGCCGCGGGTCAGCGAGAAGCGATACAGCTTGTCGATCACGCTGCCTGCGAAGGCGGGGCTGATCGAGGGATCCTTGCCGAAGACAACGCCGAAGATTCCACACATGGTCGGGGGCTATTGTAGGTGCGTGCGGGGCGGGATTCTCGTCTGCTCCGATTCCCGCCTGCGCAGCGGGGGAGCAATCGGCCGCGAGGGCGCGGTCTGGATGTCGAGGGCGGCAGCCTGCAGCAGCAACTGCACACCGAGGATGATCGGCATGGCGGACATCATGACATCGCCGGCCGGAGCCACGGTGGCATCGCCGGCATGGGAGCCGACCCACCACAGGGCGTAGCCCACTCCGAACAGCACCAGCGGCAGACCCAGCAGCAGGTACAGCGACACCGCCGAGAAGTCGTGCACGAAGTAGCGCCAGAAGATCCGTCGCAGGAATCCGTATACGAGCTTGGGCGGGAACTCGAACAGCGTCTTGGTCACCGAGAGCGAGGACTTCTCGTCGCCATAGCGCGCCGGCGCGGCGATGTCCTGCACCACGGCGCGTTGAATGCCCAGCTCGATCAGGAAGCCGCTCTCGAAGAAGTAGCGTCTGGGTAGCGCGTCGAGATCCACGCGCTCCAGCACCGGTGTGCGCAGTGCGATGTAGCCGTTGGCGGGATCGAATGTGTTCCAGTAGCCGCTGGCGAGCTTCACGAGGAAGGTCAGGCCCGTGTTGCCGATCACGCGGATGATCGGCATCTGCTTGAGCGAGCCCAGTGAGCTGTAGCGGTTGCACTTGGTCATGTCGCACTCGCCCGCCAGGAGGGGAGCCAGCAGGCGCGGCAAGTGCACGGGATCCATCTGGTCGTCGCCGTCCATCTTCACGACGATGTCGAGCTCTTGGCGCAGCGCTTCCTTGAAGCCGGTCACCATCGCGCCGCCCACGCCCTGATTGCGCTCGTGCACGAGCAGGGTAACGCGCGGATCGGCGAGCTCTTCGACCACGCTCCGCGTGCGATCCGGACTGGCATCGACGACCACGATGATCGTGCGGATCTGCTGAGGGATGCCCCGGATCACCTGGGCAATGTGCTTCTCGACCCGGTACGCCGGGATCACAACCCCGATCTTGAGGCCATGGAGGTCGAGGGATTGCATGGGGACGCAGTGTCCCTATCGGATGCCCTCGCGCCAAGGTGGAGCCGCCTCGAGGCGCAGAGGTCCGAAAACGGGAAAAAGCTTCAGGAGGCGCGCCGGAAGGCGATCTGGGCCGCGGGATCCATCCAGGCTTGAGGCTGGATCCCGTACAGGCTCAGGATCGTGGGTGCGATATCGGTCACGGAGATGACATCGCGCTCGCCCGTGATGCGCCCGCCCTTGCTGTAGGCGAGCAGCCAGCCCGAGTCCTTGTGATGGGAGGTCGACTGGTCGTTGGTGCAGTGCTCGTGGATGTGCTTGCCGAGCGGGATCAGAAGCTCCGGCCGCGGCGCGAAGCGGATGAACAGTTCCTCTTCCTTGTGCGCGCGCAGCGGCATGTTGAGTTCGAGGAACAGCTGAGGCCCCTTGCGCTGCACGGTGAACAGCGGCTCGTGCGCGTGGACATGCAGCTGGTCGAGCAGCGCATGGGCCTGCGCGGCGGCAGCCTCGTCGGCGAAGTTGACCGTGACATCCGGGTTCATCTGGTGCAGCACCGTGTAGCCCGTGAGTCCGATCGCGTCGAAGAGCTCGCGCTCCTTCACCAGACGCACCACCGGATTGTAGATCTCGCCCTTGGACGGGTCGAAGGGCCGCACGCCCAGCGCCGTGCCCACCAGCACCACCGTGTCGTCGTCGACGAGGTTCAGGATCTCGCCGAGGCGCTCGTCGGTGTAGCGGAAGGCGCTCTCGATCCAGTGCGCGAACTTCTGCTCGTAGCGCATTCGCTCGGCGGAGGAATAGAAGAAGCGCTGGTCGGTGGGGGAAAGCTCGGGCGAGAAGCGCTCCGGCTCGCTGGCGCGCCAGTAGCGGTGCTGCATGTACGCCACATGGTTCATGTGCAGCGAGGCGTAGCGCGGCTTGCTGGTGGGATACAGCTTCAGGAACGCGTCCCAGGTCAGGTAGGAGTGCAGCATGGCCCGCTCCGGATAGAACGAGGGCCCCTTGACCTGCTCCATCGGCATCTGCGAGAGCGTGCGCCAGATGTTGCGCGTCGTGACGCCGCTCTTCTTGGTCCTCAGCAGCAGCTTGACGGCGGTGGCGGCGCTGGAACCGAAGCTCTCCGAGTAGTTGCGGGCGCTGAACACGCAGAACTCCTGCAGCGGGCGCGCTTCCTCGGGGAAGCAGGAGGGATCGTCCGCGAGTGATTCGGGCACGTAGTAGGCGGCATGACCTTCGCTGCGCGGCGGGTAGCTCATCAGCGAGCCGAGCACGCCGACCGAAATGCCGTTGCTGTCGAGCACATCCCACACGCAGCGTCCGCGGATGCGGCCGGTGTCCTGACCGAAGCCGACGATGCCGTGCTGCTCCGGAGTCATGCCGGTGTAGACCGAGGGCCAGATGATCCACGGGCTGATGTGACGCCAGGCCTTCTCCGCGCCCGCATCCCAGGTCGGAATGCGCGTGCGCATCAGCTTGCCGCCCTCGATGCAGCGCGCGAAGTTCGGCAGCTTGCCTTGGGCGACGAACTTCTCGAGGAAGTACTTCTCGGCTTCGTTGACCTCGAAGAACAGCACCGAGAGGGGCTTTTGGGCGGCGTTCATGGGCAGGTGTCCAAGAATAGCCGATTTCGGCAGCAAGGGGCTCTGCACTGGAGCGCAGGGGCCTCGTACCCTACCTTGGCGCAACCTCATGGGCTCCACCGCCATCACTCGCCGTGCCTGGTTGCTGCTGGCGGGTTTGCTGCTGCTGCTGGCGATCCCGCGGCTGTGGGGCAATGCGGGAGGCCTGCCCGGACAGACCGAGCCCGACGGCCTCGTGATCGCCACGCAGGCACAGCTCCTGCGCACGGGCGCCGATCCGGGAGCAGAACCGCTGCTGTGGGGCTTTTATCCGCACCTCACGGCTCGACTCTCGGCGCTGCGCGCCGGCCCGCGTCCCGTGGAGGGGCTCGAAGCCCAGCGCAGCGAAGCCGGTCGGGAGTACGCCTCCGTGCGCGAGACGAGCGCGTGGCTCTCGCTGCTGATCGTGCCGTTGAGCTTCCTTCTCGCGCGACGCTGGCTGGAAGAGCGGCTGGCGCTGTTGGTTGCGGGCCTCAGCGGGGCTTCCCTGCTGCACCTGTGGTTCGCGGTGCAGGCACGACCGCATGCGCTGCTGGCGGTGCTGGCGCTGGCGAGCGTGCTGGCGGCTCTCTCCTATGCGGCGAAACCCGGCTGGGCACGCCTCGGCCTGCTCGCCGTGCTGTGCGGGCTTGCGCTGGGCACGCTCGCCAACGGCGTCTTCACGCTGTTGCCGGCGTTGCTGGCGCTGTGCAGCGCACACGGCATGAAGAGCTGGTGGCGCGTGCTGCTGCTGACGGGCATCGCGGGTGCGCTGGCGTTGCTGTTCCATCCCTTCGCGTTCTCGACGGGCGCAGGCGCTTCCGGGGCAGCGACAGGACCGGCGCTGGGCTTTGAGAACGGCCAGTTCCTGCTGTTCGGTCACCGCATCGATCTCGCGCTGTTCCGCGGCGCGGGATTCCTCGAGCTGGCGGGCAGCCTGTGGCGCTACGACCTGTGGCTGGCCTTGCTGGCGCTGGTGGCTGTCGCTCTCAGTCCGTGGGGGCGGCGCGTGCGAATCGAGCGGCGCGAGCTGGTGATCGTGTTGGCCTTCGTGATTCCCTATCTGCTGGTGTTCGGGCTCTACGGACGCACCTACCAGCGCTTCCTGCTGCCGCTGCTGCCCTTCCTCGCGCTCTTCATCGGCTGGAGCCTGTCGGCCTTCACGCGCGCGCGCTGGATCGTATGGGTGGCGCTGCTGCCGCAGTTGCTGCTGTCACTGCAGTTCGCGCGCGTGCACGCTGCACCCACGACGATCGATGCCGCCGCGGATTGGATCGCACGCGAGCTCGATCCCGCGCAGGCGCGGATTGCGTTCCTGCCGAGCTTCGAGCTGCCGCTGCCGTACACGGCGCAGGCTCTGGAGCGCAATGCCCTGATGCTCGACAACCGCCAGCGGCCGTGGTTCCGCTACCAACGGGGGCTGACGCCCGAGCTGCGCGTGCAGCCGGGCTACGACATGACGGCCTTTGCGCTCGCCGGCGCCGAGAACTTCCGCCGCGCGCAGTCGGACACACAAGCCTGGCTCGCGGAGCTCTCCGCCGACTACTTCGTGGTCGAGGTCTACAGCGACGGCCGCAAGCCGCTGGTGCTCGCGAACATCCATCCGACATTGCCCGCGCTGGCAACGCGCGTGGCGCGCTTTGCTCCGGGCGGCGCCGCGCAGACGGACAATTGGCCGCTGACCTACTCGGATGACGAATACCCGCACCGCAAGGTCTGGGCGCTGGAACTCCTGCGCGCCGAGCGCATGGGGCCGGTGATCGAGATCTGGAAGCGCGGCGGCTAGCTCTGCAGCTAGAGCCGCACGCCGATCTGCTGCCGCGTGATCAGACGCAGCACGAGGATCGAGAGCAGCATCGAGGCCGAGGTGGCGAGTGCCGCGCCGACGATGCCCAGCACCGGGATCAGCAGCGCGTTGCCGAGGATGTTGAAGGCCACTGCGCTCGCCATGTAGAGCGTGTGCCAGCCGGGTCGGCCGGCCATCAGCAGGATCTGCGCAAACGGAATCAGCCCGGCGCAGAGCACGATGCCGAGCACCAGCGCCTGGAAGGCGCGCGTGCTCTCGCCGATGGCCGGGTTGCCCGCCAGCCAGTCGAAGGGCCAGGGGTAGATGAACGCCGCCGCCACGCCCACCACAAAGACGCCGGCCCAGGTGTTGCGCCGGCCGCGCTGGATGATGGCTTCGAGCTCGCCCGTGCTTCCCGTGCTGCGTAGGGCCAGATGCCGCGCGAGCACGGGGTTGTACATGTTCTGCAGCACGACCAGCAGCTGGTACATGCCCTCGGCGACCATGGCAGCGAAGGTGTACACGCCGACCATGCGGTCCTCGAGGTAGTAGCCGATCATCAGCACATCCACGCGCGCGTTGAGCTCCAGCAGCACGCCGCTGCCCGCGCTCTTGATGCCGAACACGAGGTGCTTGCCGATCCAATCGCCCGCGCGCGAAGGGCCGAAGCCGCGCATCTGCAGTCCCACCTCGACCGCCAGGACGAGGAACAGCACGGCCTCGGCGAACGTGAAGACGAAGGCGAGCTCATTGCCGCGCACGCGTTCGGTGTCCAGCAGCGCAAAGCCCGCCAGACAGGCCAGGATCCCGATGTAGCGCAGCGATTGGTAGATCGCGAAGGCGCGCATGCGGTTGAGCCCGTTGACGACGCCCAGCAGCACCTTGTTGAGCGCAAAGAAGAACAGGCCCGGCGTCGCGGCCGCGATGCCCGTGGCCGTGCCCGGCGAATCGAGGAAGGCCGCGATCGGGGTGCGTGCCAGCCAGAAGGCCAGCGTCACCAGCGCCGCGAGCAGCAGCGTGGGCGTGAGCGCGCCAAAGATGATGCCCCGCAGCCGCGACGGATCATGCGCGTGCGCAGCGACTTCCTTGAGTGCGGAGCGGTCGATGCCGCCCACGGCGGCCTGCGAGAAGAAGATGTAGGCCGCGAGCGCCTGATTGAAGACGCCCAGAGTCGCGGCGTCATACAGCCGACCGATCAGCAGGTTGAGTGCGATCCCGGAGACGCCCAGCACGGCGAGGCTGGCGAAGTTCCAGACCATCGCCGATTCGAAGCGGCGTTTTTCCGATTCCGCGTTCATCCGGCGTGGAACATGCACCCTGCAAGGATCCGGCCCGCAGGCTCGAAGCGCGGGTTCACGCCGCCGTGCAGCGCGGCGAGCCTAGCGTTCCGTTCGCGCGGACCGAGCTCATCCGCCCAGGCCAGCAGGCCCCCGCGGAAGGGCGGGAAGCCCATGCCGAAGATCGTCGCCAGATCCAGCTCGCGCGCGCTCTCGACGACGCGCTCCTCGAGCGCGCGCGCCGCTTCGCAGAGCATCGCCAGCAGGGCGCGCTCGGCGATGGCCGCTTCGGAGAGCCGGGCGAGCGCGGGGTCGACCTGCGTCACGAAACGCGCGAGATCCTTGGCAAGCCGGCGGCGCGGACCGTGCTTGTAGAAGCCCAGTCCGCTCTTCTTGCCGAGGCGCTTGGCTGCCAGCATGCGCTCAAGCGTCCCGCAGGGCTGCATGCGCGCACCGTAGGCGCTGTGCAAGGACTGCGCCGCATGAGCGGCGATGTCCAGTCCCACCTCATCGAGCAACTCCAGCGGTCCCATCGGCATGCCGAAGCGCTTGAGCGCGCGCTCCAGGCGCGCCGGATCGACGCCCGCCTCCAGCATCCGCACGCACTCGTCGAGATAGGGGCCGAGCAGGCGGTTGACGAGGAAGCCCGCGCAGTCGGCAGTGATGATCGGCGTCTTGCCCAGCGAGAGCGCAAAGGCGGCCGTGCGGCGCAGCGTCGCTTCGCTGGTGGCGCGTCCGCGCACGATCTCCACCAGCGGCATCTTCGCCACTGGATTGAAGAAGTGCAGGCCCACGACGCGCTCGGGGTTGGGCAGACCCTCGGCGATGGCGCTGACCGACAGGGATGAGGTGTTCGTGGCGAGGATCGCGTCCGCAGGCAGGCGCGCGGCGAGCTCGCGGAAGACCTTGCGCTTGACATCGAGTTTCTCCGCCACCGCCTCGATCACGAGTTCCTGGCGCGTGAGCGTGGCGAGTTCCGCCGTCGTGTCGAGCGCATCAAGCTGCGCCAGCGCCTCGTGGCGCTGCACGCGGCGTTTCTTCAGCTTGGATTCGACGGCGGCGCGATGCTCGAACAGCGCCGCGTCGAGCGCCGCGGGCGCGATGTCGAAAAGACGCGTTGCGAAACCGCGCTCGGCGCAGATGTTCGCGATGCCGCGTCCCATCACGCCGGCACCCAGCACCCCGATCACGCGCGGAGACTGTGCACGCGTGCCGTCGGCGAACTTCGCGAGGCCCTTGGCCTCCTCGGAGAGCCGGAAGATGCGGATCAGGTGCTTGGTGACGGGCGAAACCACCAGGCGCGCCGCCAGCTCGGCTTCAAGGTGCAGACTGCTCGTGCGCGAGGACAGCACGGCCTGCGGCACCACGCGCGCGATCTCCAGCGGTGCCGGATAGTGCCCGCCGGTGCGGGCGCGCACCTGCCGCCTTGCGAGCCACGCCAGTGCGCCGATCGCGGCCGGGTTGCGATCAACCAAGAGCCCCGCCAGCCCGCGCGAACGCCGCGCGAGCGGCAGCGTGCCGCGCGCCAGCTCGCCCGCGATGCGCCACAGGTCTTCCTTGGCGCAGAGCCGGTCGACGAGGCCCTTTCTGTGCGCTTCGCGCGCGCCCATCAGACGCCCTTGCAGGATCACCTCGAGCGCCGCCGGCACGCCGATGCGGCGCGGCAGGCGCGTCGAGCCGCCCCAGGCCGGCAGAATGCCCAGCATCACCTCCGGCAAGCCGATCTTCGTGCGCGGATCGTCGACGGCGAGGATCGTGCCCAGCGCCAGCGCGAGCTCGAAGGCTCCGCCCGCGCACGCACCGCCGATCGCCGCGACCATGCGCCCGCGGATGCGGCCGCGCAGATCCTCGATGCGGTCGTAGAGCCGCTGTCCGCGCTCGATCAGCGCGCGCGCTTCAAGCTCGTCGGTGAGCCCCGCGATCGCGTCGATGTCGGCTCCGGCGGCGAAGACCAGCTCCTCGCGTCCGCGCACGACCAGGCCCTGCCAGTCGCTGCGGCGTTCCAGCTCGGTGACGGCCGTCTCGAGATCGGCGATCAGCGCCAGGTCGAGCACCGGCAGGCTGCGCTGCGGGGCGACCAGCGTGATCCAGGCGAGGCCGTCGACGATCTCCAGCGTGGCGTGCGTGCCGATCATGATTCGCAGCGCTCCAGAATGAAGGCTCCGCCCTGACCGCCGCCGATGCACAGGCTGGCAAGCCCGTAGCGAGCGCCGCGCTCGTGCAGTTCGTGCGCCAGCGTCAGCAGCAGACGCGAACCCGTGGCACCGACCGGGTGTCCCAGCGCGATCGCGCCGCCGTTGACATTGACGCGCGCAGGATCGAGCTCCGGCAGCAGGCGCAGGCAGGCCAGCACCTGCGCGGCGAAGGCCTCGTTGATCTCGACGACATCCATGTCCTTCCATGAGAGGTCTGCGCGGCGCAGCGCCTCTCGGCTGGCGTACACCGGGCCCAGTCCCATGCGCGCCGGATCGCAGCCGGTCCAGGCGTGCGCCACGATGCGCGCCAGCGGCTTGAGGCCGAGGCTTTGCGCCTTGGCGCGCGTGCTCACCAGCAGCGCACAGGCTCCGTCCGTGATGCCGCAGGAGTTGCCGACCGTGACGCGGCCGTCGGGCTTCTCGAAGTAGGGCTTGAGCTTGGCGAGCGCAGTGAGGCTCTGGTCCGCGCGGATCGCATCGTCCTCGGCCAGCGCCTGCGCACCGGGCTGCGGACCGGGCTGCGGACCGGGTCGTGCGCCGGGTCGTGCGCCGGGTCGTGCGCCCTGCGGCAGCACCGGCACAAGCTCGCGCGCGAAGCGACCGCTCGTGCGGGCGGTGAGCGCGCGCCGGTGGCTTTCGAGCGCGTACTGATCGGCGGCCTCGCGCGTGATGCTCTGTTCGCGCGCCAGGATCTCGGCCGTGCGGCCCATGATCAGGCCGCTGACCGGGTCAGTGAGCCCTTCCAGCAGCGCAATGCGCGGTGCGAGCATCGCCGGACGGAAGCGCGCGATGCTCCTGAGCTTCGCCAATGGCGTGCGTGCGCGCGAAAGCGAGTCGAAGAAGCCCGTCAGCGCGTCGTTCATCACCAGCGGATAGCGGCTCATCACCTCGACGCCCAGGCACAGGAAAGCCTCGCCTTCGCCGGCCCGCAGCGCGGAGATCGCGCAGGAAACCGACTCCATGCCGCTGGCGCAGTTGCGCGCGACGGTGCGCGCGGGCATGGCCTGCGGCAGTCCGGCGCGCAGGGCGATCACGCGCGCCACATTGGCCTGATCATGCGGCGGTCCGACGCAGCCGGCGATCAGCTCCGCGATCCCGCCGCCGTCCTGCCCGCGGATGCCCGTGCGCGCCAGCAGCTCGCGCGTCACCAGCGCACCGAGGTGACCGGCATCCTCGCGCGCGAAGGCACCGCCGGCGCGCGCCCAGGGGGTGCGGACACCGGCTGCCAGAACCAGATCTTGGGATTGGGAGCTCACTTGGGGCGCGTATCGAGGAAACGCTTCTCCTTCATCTCGGTTTCCATGCCGAGGAACTCGAGCATTTCCTTCGTCGTGTGGTACTCGATGCGCGAGGGCGCCACTTCCGTGGCATCGAGGATGCGCTGTCGCAGCTCCTTCTCGCCGAAGCCGCGCTCCTGCCCGCCGCGCAGCGAAACGCGCAGGATGAACTCATCGAGCTCGTGCGGATCGTCGTTGACCTTCTTCAGCACGACCTGCCACTCCTCGACCTCGATCATGTCGGAGACCACCGAGCCGATGTGCGCCAGGTCGACCAGCGTGCCCTTGATCTTGGTGAGGTTCATGTCTTTCTGGTCGCTGGCGCGCCGCAGCTCGCTGGTGATGCGCGGAACCGTGCGGCCGCAGTGGGGGCAGGGCTCGTGCACGATGCCGTTGACCACCAGATCGCCCGTGCGGTAGCGGCACACCATCGTTCCGCGGCCATCGAGCGGCGTGAAGACGAGCTCGCCGCTCTCGCCCTCGCCCACGGGCGCGAGCGTCTGGGGGTCGAGCACCTCGAAGATGCCCAGATCCGGGTAGAGGTGATAGCCCGGCGAAACATCATGCGGCGCGGGGCACTCGCTGAAGGCCATGCGCGCTTCCGTGAAACCGTAGGTGCCGCTGATCGTGACCTCGCGGGCTCCGCAGGCTTCCAGTGCCATGCTCATCTTCTGCTTGAGACCGGGCGTGACCTTCTCGGCGCCCAGGATCACCAGCTTGACCGCCGAGAGATCGCTGCGCTTCGCTTCGGCCTCGCGCAGCATGTGATACAGAAAGCCCGGCGTGCCGATGATCACGGTCGGCTTCATGCGCTCGGCGAGGCGCAGATTGCCCGCCGTGCCCATCAGCTTGCCGCCGCCGGTCGGCAGCATCATGCGCCCCGTCTCGAAGCCCGCGAACGTGGTCTGCCAGAAGGCCAGATGCGGCGCGAACGGAAAGCAGTTGAGAATGCGCGCCTGAGGATCGTGGATGGCGTGCACATCGAGCATGCGTCCGCCCACTTCGCCGAGCAGATCCAGATCGTGCGGCGTGTAGGCAAAACCGACCGGCTCCGCCGAGCGTCCGGTGGTGAAGGTCAGGAAGTTGGGCGTGTATTCGCGGCGCAGCGCCTCGCGCGCCGTTTCGCCGCCGAGCAGCAGCGCGAGCTTGCGTCCGAGGCTCCAGTGCGAGCGGATCTTCTCCGGCGTGGGAATCAGCACGAAGTCGCGCTTGCGCTCCGGATCCATCTGCGCGTCGATGAGGTCCTTCTTCGTGGTCAGCGGCAGCGCAGCCAGATCGCGGATCGAGCGCACCTTCTCGGGCCGGATGCCGGCCTGGTCGAAGAGCTTCCTGTAGTGCGCGGAGAACGGATACAGCCGCTGGCGCACATGCTCGACGAGCCGCTGGTTGCTCCAGGCCTCCTGCTCGCGTCGGTCCATCCGTGACAATCGCGACCAGGGGATCAGGGGGCGGCTCATGGCATGAGACTGCCAAGCGCGCAGGGGGGTTCCAAGCAGGAATCCGCGCTCCGGTGTAGGATCCTGCATTTGTATGTGGACCACACTCGCCGCCCTGCTCCTGACCTTCGCCCCTCAAGGACCCGACACGGCCCGCGTGGAAGGCCGCATCCTCACGAGTTCCGGTGAGGCTCCCAAGGTCAGCGTCGGGGTCACCGTCGCGATGCGCAAGGACGATGGCAACTACCAGCAGCTCACCGCGCGCAGCGGTGAGGGCGGCGTGTGGAAGCTGGAGACCCAGCCGGGCTGGAAGGTGATCGAGGTCTGGGCGCGCGGTCGCAATCACGGACCGGGCCACGTCGTGCTCGAGCGCGCGCTTGTCGCCGGCGGCAACGGTTCGATCGATGTGCCGCTGAGCCGCGGGGCGACGCTGCGGGGGCGTGTGCTCGACAAGGCGACGGGACGGCCTGTCGCGGGAGCGCGCGTCTGGGCCGACAACTGGGAGTTCCGCGAAGACGGGGACACACCGGCGAGTCGCACCGATGAGCAGGGCCGTTTTGAGCTGATCGGCGTCGAAGAGCGCACGACCTACGAAGCCGGTCCCAACAATGTGCACCTTGATCTGCACGCGGACGGAGCCGACCACGCTCCGCTGCGTCAGGCTCTGGAGGGCTATCCCAGGCAGGCGAGCGGGGACTATGCGATCGATCTGGCGCTGGTTCCGCTCAACTGCGAGGTCAACGGTGTGGTCAACTACGCTGAAAACGGCGAGCCGTGCTACTCGGCGATGGTCGCGCTGATTGACGATCTGGGCCAGTATCGCGTCACCACCAGCGGAGCGGGCGGCGTCTTCCGCTTCGAGCGCATCGCGGCCGGCCGCGCCCAGCTGTGGTGCTGGCCGATCCACTCGCAGCCCAGTGAGCCGCGCCCGCTGCTGTTCGGAACCGATGCCGTGCTCGTCAATCCAGGCGACAACGCCTCGGTGATCTGGTTGGAGAGCTGCGCGGGAACCCGTGTGCACGGCAAGGCGATCGGCCTGCCCGGATCCGAGGGTCTCAAGCCGGCGCTGGTTCTGCGCCGAGGTCTGGGGCGAGACAGCCTGACCGTTCACTTCGAGGAGCAGCGCTTCCCCGTCCAGCCGGATGGCAGCTTCGAGGCCACCGGCCTGCTGCCCGGCCGCTACCAGGCCGAGCTGGTCTTCCCCGAAGGCGAGGTCGGGCTGGTGGAGCCGCGCACATTCGATTTTACCCTCGATCTCGGCGCGAGTTCCGCACCTCTGGAGCTGCGCTATGCACGCGCCGTGAGCTTTGCGGGCCGACTCGAGGCTCCGGGCGAGGATCTGCGCTTCACGACGCTGGAATACTCGCCGCTCGATCGCGAGTCCTGGACCAGCCAGATGCTCGAGCCCGATGGCCGCTTCCTGACCACGCCGCTGTGGCCTGGGCAATGGCGTCTTCGCGTGCGCCACCAAGGCTGGCCGGGTCCGGAGATCACCGTCGGCCCGGCGTCGGCGAGCGATCTGGTGCTCAAGCCCAAGCCTGAGAAGCCCTGATTCGGGAATCGGCGGACGCCCTTCGCGGGACCCGCTCACGCCGACGGGGATTCGGGTCGAAAGAAAGGCGGATGAGCCGCCCTCCGCAGAATTCCGCTCCGCGTCGTCCGCGCACCGTGCTGGTGCTCGGTGGCGGCGGCATGCGCGGCATGGCGCACATCGGAGTCCTGCGCGCGCTCGAGAAGCTCGGCATCCGGTACGACGCGATCGTGGGCACGAGCATCGGCTCGCTCGTCGGTGCCATGGCCGCGGGCGGCTACGGCATCGATCAGATCGAGTCGCTCGTCGCCGGCGTGCAGAAGGAAGACTACTTCCGACTCAACTTCGTCAAGTTCCTGCTCAAGGGCGCGCGCACGCAGTCCATGTACCGCGGCGACACCTTCCGCAAGAGCCTCGAGCGCGTGCTCCCGCCGCTGCGCTTTGATCAGATGAAGGTGCCCTTCTACTGCAACGCCGTGCGTCTCGAGACCGGCGGCAGCGTCTTCTGGGGCACGCCAGGCCACAGCGAAATCAGCCTCGTCGATGCCGTCTACTCCTCCTGCGCCCTCCCGGGCATCTTCGAACCGCTCGAGCGCGGCGGCTACAGCTACATGGACGGCGGCATGGTCGACTCCGTGCCGCTGCGCTTCGCCCACACGCTGAATCCCGAGCTGATCATCGCCGTCGATCTTTCGATCAAGGGCACGGCCAAGACGCCCGACTACAAGAACCGCCTGCTCTCGACGCTCTACCGCACCTTCGAGATCGTCGAGGAGGTGCTGGTGGAGCACTCGCTGCACATGCAGGTGGACTGGCGCGTCGCGCTGATCCAGCCCAAGGTCGCCCATGCCAGCCGCTTCGGATTCGACCGTGTCAACGAGGTGGTGGCCGCGGGGGAGGAGGAGGCGCTGCGCACGCTCACCAGCCATGCCGCCACGCGCGATCTGGTGCAGACCGAGCACATCGTGGACGGGCTTGCCTGCCCCGTGCGGCCGCGCGATTTCGTGTCGGTGCGGATCGATGCGGACAAGTGCACCGGCTGCGGCCTGTGCGAGATGGTCTGCGAGACACAGGCCTTCCGGGCGCAGGGGGAGAAGGCGACGGTGCGCAAGCTCTCGAACTACGAGTGCACGCGGGATCACGCCTGCGCGCGCAATTGCCCCAGCGACGCGATCCGGCTCGGAAACCTGTGAGCTGATCGCTATTCTCTCACCCGCACATGGCCGCGCGGGTGGAGAGCACCAGAGAACTGCGCAGGGTGCCCTTCGGGGCTCCCTCGGAGGGACTGTCCCCCGAGCGCGACTCGCACTCCACGGAGCTGCGCGGCGAGACGCACCTTGGCATGGCGCAGATCTTCGATCTGGGCATTCGCGGCCTGCGCGATGAGTTCGGCTGGCTGCTGCTGGTCAGCGCGATGGTCTGGTTTCCGCTGCGGCTGGTGCCGACACTGCTCTCGAGCGGCAACGCGGAGAATGATCTGGCGGCGACCGTGCTGCTGACGATCAACAACGGCATCGCGCAGACGGTCACGACCGCGCTGCTCGCGCGCAGGCTGGCGGCGGGCTATCGCGAGCGCGGTGCACTGATTCCAAAGCCTCAGCGGCTGCTGGTGGCGTGCCTGCCGGGCATCGTCGGTCTGGGACTGGTGACCGGCATTGCAACGGGCATCGGCATGTGCATGCTGCTGATCCCGGGCATCTATCTGAGCTTCAAGCTGAGCCTGGCGCCGACGATTCTGGTGCTCGAGGACGGCTCGATGGGGGATGCGATCCGGCGCAGTCTGCACCTGACGACGAGCAGCTTCTGGCGCTGGGCGGGGTTGATGCTCTCGATGCTGGTGCTGGCGGGACCGATCAGCTCAGGCATCGGAGTGCTCGAGCAGCCGGTGGTTCGCCAGGAGGTCTACGAATGGTCCGGACTCTCGGCGCCGGCCTTTGCGTGGATCTACGCCGCCCTGTCGAGCGTGCTGCTGGCCTTCGCGGCCGCGCTCACGGCGGCCGTGATGACGGCGTATTACTTCGATCTGCTGGTGCGGCGCGACGGCGTCGATCTGGCGCAGCAACTCAGGCAACTGCGTGCGCGGAGTGCGGACGCATGATGCAGACCGAGCACAAGAGCAGCGAAGAGGTGCGTGCGGCGCTGGAGAAGGCGCTGGAAGCACCGCCGGAGCTGGGGGAGCAGCAAAGTCTGCTGGCGCGAGCCTGGGAGCGCTTTCTGGAATGGCTCAGCGAGCAGGGGCTTCTGCCCGGCGGCCTGGGCGCCATCAGCGAGGGACTCGGTTATGTGCTGTGGGTGCTGGTCGCTGTGCTGGTCGGTCTCCTGCTGTGGTACGGCTGGCGTCTCTATCAGCAGATGGCGCGCGCGCGGGAGCTGGCGGCGGCGCAGCGCGAAGCGGAGGAGCGCGAGAGCCTGGCTGCGCGCGTGAGTCGCCTGCTGGCGGAGGCGCACGCCGCTGAGACGTCCGGCGATCATCGTCTGGCACTGCGCCTGTATTTCTGGGCGCTGGTGGTGGGCTTGTCGGGTCAAGGTCGCATCGAGTACCGCGATGCGTGGACGGGGCGCGAGATGCTCGAGCGCACGCGCCTTGCCGATGAGCTCGCCGAACAGCTGCGTCCGCTGGTGCGCGAGGTGGACCTCTTGAGCTTCGGCGGCGGTGTCGTCGCGGCGCAGGACAGTGCGCGCATGGCTGCCGCATGCCGGGAGTGGCTCCACGCATGAGCTTGTCCTGGCGTGCGCTGCTGGTGCGATTGCTGAGCGTGCTGATGGCACTGGGACTGTCGGTGCTCCTGTTGCTGCTGGGCAATGGCGATGATGCGCCGGGTCGGCCGCACAGCAGCCTCAACCGTTCCGATGCGGGCTGGAGCGCCTGGCGTCGCATGCTCGAGGAGCTGGGTTACCCCGCGCGCACCTTCGAACTGCCGCCGGGCAAGGCCGGTGCCGGCGAGATGCTGCTGGTGCTGCCGGGAGTTCCTGAGCAGAGCGAGCAGCAGCAGGCGCTGCCCGATCACGAGCGTTCGCAGTACCGCCGCTTCCTCGAAAACGGAGGCACGCTGCTGGCGCCGGCGGATGAGGCGCTGCTGGCCTTCCTCTCGATCGAGCTGGAGCTGGCGATCAGCGATGAGCTGAGCATCGCGGAGTCTTCCAGCGTCGAGCCTTGGGAGGCGAGCCTGCCCACGGGCGAGCGCTTGAAGCTGGCGGGCGGCACGGCCTTCGAACCGCTCGATGAGTCGGGAGCCTGGCGCGAAGTCGTGCTGGGCTCGCGCCCGGGCGAGTCGGAGCGTCCGCTGGTGGTCGAGGCCGGCGTGGGCGCGGGCCGGCTCGTGCTGGTGAGCGATCCCACGCTGTTTGAAAACGGCAACATCCGCCAGCTGGATCATGCGCTGTACGCCGTGCGACTGGCGGAGTTGTTCTCCGCGGGTCTGCCGATCTGCTTCGATGAGTTCAGCCTGGGGGCCTGGTCTCCGCCCAGCGCGATCGAGCTCGCCTTGCGCGGCCCCAACGCATGGATCAGCGTGCATCTGCTGCTGCTGGCGGGTCTGTTCGTATGGATGCGCGCGCACACGGCAGCCTTTGCGCGCGATCCGCTGCCGCTCACGCGCTCCAGCGCCCTGGAGCGTGCGCGTCAGCGCGCGCGCAGTCTCGCCCGCGCGCAGCTGGTGGGGGCCGCCGCCCGGCTGGATCTTGAGGCCTTTGTGTCACGCGAAGAGCAGCGCCTGGGCCTGCGCACACGCGGCCAGGCAACTCTGGAGCAACGCCTCGCCGCGCTTGCTGCGCGCCGTCCGGAGTGCAACGCGCTCGTCGCCCATGCAGTCGAGCTGCCGCGCGATGCGGACGCACTCGAACGCCTGCACGAACAACTGCAATCACTTCAACCGCATCCCTAGCACATGGAACATTCCCAAGAACCGTCCGCTCCCGGCGCCGTGCCCACCGAGATTCCCGAACTGCCGCGGACCGATCCTGAGATCCTGGCCGTGGGCGCACTGCGCGCACGCGTGATCCAGACCTGCTCGGGCGTGCTCGTCGACCTCGAGGAAGCTCTCGATGCCTGTCTCATCGCGTTGCTCGTCGGCGGGCATGTGCTGCTGGAAGGTCCGCCGGGTGTCGCCAAGACGCTGCTGGTGCGCACGCTGGCAACGACGCTGGGCGGCAGCTTCGGCCGCATTCAGTTCACACCCGATCTGATGCCGGCCGATGTCACGGGCACGAGCATCTTCCGACCCAACGAGGGCGCGTTCCGCTTCTCCAATGGACCGATTTTTGCGCAATATCTGCTGTGCGACGAGATCAACCGTGCACCTGCCAAGACGCAGGCCGCGCTGCTCGAAGCCATGCAGGAGGGTCAGGTGACGGCGGATGGCGTGGCGCATCGGCTGCCCGAGCCCTTCTGCGTGTTCGCCACGCAGAACCCGATCGAGCAGGAGGGCACCTATCCGCTGCCCGAAGCCCAGCTCGATCGCTTCCTGTTCAAGGTGCTGATCGGCTATCCCCGCGAGGCGGCGGAGGTGGAGCTGCTGAAGCAGTCGCAGGGCGTGCGGCTTTCCAGCGCGCCCGCCGAGCGCGGCATCGGCACGGTCTCGAGTCCGGAGGAGCTGCTGCGTCTGCGTCAGGCGGTGCTGAACGTGCGCGTGCGCGAGGATCTGCCGGCCTACCTCGTACAGCTGCTGCGCGCGACGCGCAGCGATCGCTCCTTCGTGCTCGGCGCCAGCCCGCGGGCAGGCGTCACGCTGCTCGCGGCGGCCAAGGCGCGCGCGGCTCTGCAAGGGCGCGATTTCGTCACTCCGGACGACATCAAGGCGGTGTTCGTGCCGGGACTGCGCCATCGCGTGGTGATCGATCCGGCCGAAGAGCTGGAAGGCGGCAGCAGCGACGCGGCGCTGCGGCGCGTGCTCGATTCTGTTCCGGTCCCGCGCTGAGCCTCATCCCATGCTGCCCTCACGCCGCCTCTACTGGCTGGTTGTCGCCGCGACGCTGTGCAGCGTCCTGGCGCTGCTGCTGCCGTGGTCGCGGGTGCTGCTGCTGGGGCTGGACGGCCTGCTGCTCGCTCTGCTGCTCGTCGATCTCCTGATGGTCTGGCGCGCTGCGCCCGTGCGCGTGGAACGCACGCTGCCCGAGCGCGCCGGGCTCGGCAAGCGCTTTGCGCGGCGGCTGAAGCTGACGAGCACGCCGGGCCGCAGACTGCGCATCCACGAGGAATTCGGCGCGCTGCTGGAGCGTCTGGACGCAGGCAGCGAGGTGGAACTTGTCGCCGATGCACAGGGCCATGCCGTCGCGGAGCATGAGTTTCAGGGTCGCGTGCGCGGGGTGCATGCCTTTGCGCGGCTGCGCATTGCGCAATTGAGTCGGCTGGGCCTGTGGTGGCGACAGACGCTGTACGAGGGCACGCAGACGATTCAGGTCGAACCGCCGCTGACACGGCTGCGGCAGACGCTGGAGCTCGCCGCCAGTGATCTGCGGCGCGATCCGGGCACCCGGCTGCTGCGCCGGCGCGGCGGCACCTTTGAGTTCGAATCCCTGCGCGAGCATGTGCACGGTGATGATGTGCGTCTGGTGGACTGGAAGGCTTTTGCCAAGCGCGGTCGCCCGATCGTGCGCGAGTTTCAGGAAGAGCGCGGGCAGGAACTGATTCTTCTGTTTGACTGCGGGCGCCGGATGGCGGTGGCGGGCGGCGAGCCGCTCTCCGACGGCGGTCAGGGCCGCAGCTTCGGCTGGACCAAGCTCGACCACGCGCTCGACACGGGTCTGCAGCTGGCCGCAGTGGCGCTGCGTCAGGGCGACCGCGTCGGCGCGCTCGCCTTCGGTGCCGGGGTGCAGCGCTGGATCGCGCCTGCGCGCAGCTCCAAGCAGCAGGAGCGCCTGCGCGACGCGCTCTTCGATCTGAAGGCATGCGAAGACGAACCCGAGCTCGACCGCATCCTCGCGGAACTGGCGCTGCGCCACCGCCGCCGCGCCTATGTGGTCATTTTCTCGGACATCGCGGATCCGCTCTCACTGGAGGAACAACACCGCGCGCTGCGCGCGGCCTCGCGTCGCCACAAGCTCCTTTTCGTCGCTCTCGATGATCCCGAGCTGCGCCACAGCAGCGCTCGGGCCGACGCGTGGAGCGCTGCAGGCATCGAGGAACTCCGCCGCGAGCGCGCGGGATCGGCGCGCAGCCTGCAGAAGAGCGGCGTCCGCGTTCTGGATGCGCTGCCTGCGGAGAGCGCCCTGCCGCTGCTCGCCGCGTGGCTCAGTCTGCGCGCGCGCGGCTAGGAATCACAATCCAGGCCAGCAGCGCCAGACCGCTCGTCACCGCCACGAGCATGCGCATCTGCAAACTGGCATGCGGGCTGACGAAGCCCTCGATCAGGCCCGCGAGCACGAGGATCGGAAAGACGGCGGTGATCAGCCGCAGAGCGCGCTGCGATTCAGAGGCCAGCGCCATGCGCCGTGAAAGCGTGCCCGGCATCACCCAGGCCCGCAGCAGCACCATTCCCGCGGCACCGGCGAGCACGAAAGCCTGCAGTTCCAGCGTGCCATGACACCAAAGGATGCTCGAGATCTCGCCGGCCTGGTTCCAGTGTCCGGCGACCGCCGTGTAGGTGCCGACCATCAGCCCGTTGAGCGCGACCAGATAGATGAACAGCACCGGCAGCAGGCCGGATGCGAAGAACAGCACGCCGACGCCGATGTTGTGAGCAAGAATCAGCCCGGCCGTGTGAGGTGATTCGCCCAGACCGAACGTGAAGTTGCCGCGGAAGCTCTCGCCCGGTTGCAGCGCGCGCAGCTGCTCGATCTCGCGGGTCACCGCTTCGGGAGCCAGCAGCGAGTAGGCGAGCTCCAGATCCTGGCTC
>Ga0209668_10000084_pt1 | contig 37104 bp, 49 predicted proteins | sample FrelakmetPLP11PL_FD_187150 | JGI IMG/M metagenome (GOLD analysis project Ga0209668, IMG submission 187150) | Freshwater lake sediment microbial communities from the University of Notre Dame, USA, for methane emissions studies - PLP11 PL (SPAdes)... | ecosystem: Environmental > Aquatic >...
CATTCCGCCTGAGGAGTATGATCGCAAGATTGGAACTCAAAGGAATTGACGGGAGCCTACAACGAGTGGTGGAGCATGTGGTTTAATGCGATAATCCGCGCAAAACCTTACCAACCCTTGACATATTGAAAAAAAATTTGAATTAACATTCTTTTTTTATCATTAGTTAAATAATTGATTAACTTTCTATACAGGTGTTGCACGACTGTCGTCAGCTCGTGTCGTGAGATGTTTGGTTCATTCCTTTTAACGAGCGCAACTCTTATTTTTAAGAATTTACTTTTTATTTTTTAAGTTACTTACTAATTTAAAAAATACTGCTTTAAAAAAACTGTGAAGCTAAAAATAAAATTTCAAAGGAAGGTAAGAATTAAGTCAAGTCACTGTGGCCCTTATGGGTTGGGCTACACACGTGCTACAATGAAAATGACAAAAAGTAACAAAAAAACTTTTAGTTAATCTTTAAAAATTTTCTTAGTTCGGATTGTAAACTGCAACTCGTTTACATGAAGGTGGAATCACAAGTAATCGCAAATCAGAACGTTGCGGTGAATACGTACCTTGGCTTTGTACACACCGCCCGTCACATGCAGAAAGTTAATTTTACTTGAAAATTAAATTGTTTTTCTATCTTTTTTGAGATAGAAAAAATTAGTTTATTGAAAAAATAGCAATTTGGATGAAGTCGTAACAAGGTAGCTGTACGGGAACGTGTAGCTGGAACAAATGAAATATTTTAGTTGGTAAAATTATTTTTTGGGTTTTAAACCAAATTATGAGGGTTCAAATCCCTTTTTCATTATTTCAATATTTAAATTTTATGATAGTTAACTCATTATTTTATTTTTTTTCTTTCGTATTACTTATAAGCTCTTCGATGATCATTCTTAGTCAAAATTCAATTTATTCTGTTTTATTTTTAGTTTTAAGTTTTGTGTCTTCATCTAGTATTATATTTTTATTAGAGTGTGAGTATATTTCATTGATTTTTATCATAATTTATGTTGGTGCTATTGCTGTTTTATTCTTGTTCGTAGTAATGATGTTAGATGTAAAAACAGTTCATTTAGCAAAAGATTCTTTGAAATATTTCCCGTTTGGAAGTTTTTTAGGCATTATTTTTCTAATTGAAATTTTGATAGTAGTTCCAAGTATTTTTGAATCAACGAATCCTTATAGTGCAAATTTTTTATCCAACTGTTATTCAGACTGATTAAATAAACCAGATTACTTCACTGAAATTATGTCTATTGGTCATTTACTGTATACTGATTACGTTATCCAGTTTTTATTGTCCGGAAATATTCTACTATTAGCAACCATTGGACCAGTCACTCTCGTTTTGATTAGATCTGTGGAAACAAATAGAACCCAAGTTACTTTTAAGCAACTTTCTCGAACTTACAAGTCTGTTCTATTCACATAATCCAATAACGATAATAAACAGAGGTTTATTACGAAGTATACTGACTTGCAGTGTAAGCCGTTATATTAGCTCCAAATCAATTTATTTGAGTCTTTTTATGTTAATAAAACTATTAATTCATATGTTTTTGTGAGTATGTTTAGGTTTTCCAAAAGAGTTTTAATATAGAAAATTTATTAGATACTAAATTTTCTATCTATTTTGATTATACCTATTGTTCTATAATAACCGTCTTGTAAGATTATTATAGTAAAAAACAATTTTTTAGTAATATATAAATGCTAATATTCAAGGAAATGCAGTTGCTACCTGAAATTTTTTTAGGTATTTCTATAATTTATTTAATTCTTCATGGGACTTTCATAACAATTAATACTAAGTATTTATTAATTCAAAATTCTGTTTTGCATCTAAGCGTTTTAATTGTTAGCATGTTTTGTTTTTTATTGATAAATAATATTGTCGAATGCAGTGATTATCAAATCTTCAACAATGGAATTACTGTTGATTTTTTAAGTTTTTGTTCTAAAATTTGGATAGCAATAATGTCAATTTTTTGTTTCTTAATGATTCAAGGTTACATAACAATACAAAAAATTAATTATTTTGAGTATAGTATTTTAATTTTGTTCGCTTTGTTGGGTATTTTTTTTATATGCTCTTCTAATGATCTAATTACTGCATATTTATCAATTGAATTACAAAGTTTATCTTTTTATGTTATGGCAGCCTTCAAAAAAGATTCAGCTTTTTCTGTTGATGCGGGTTTAAAGTATTTCATTTTAGGTGCTTTTTCATCTAGTTTATTTTTATTTGGTTCGTCCATTTTATATGGGGTTAGTGGTACCATTAATTTTGAAGACTTTAAGAATTTATTTTTTGTTTTACAGCCAGAGTACAGTAGTGCAGGTATACCTACAGATTCTATTTTTGTTAAACATACTCTTGTAGAAGGGAGTTTAATTCAATTTGCTTTAGTCTTCATCATTGTAAGTCTTTTATTTAAATTAGCAATTGCTCCTTTTCATTTATGATCTCTTGATGTTTACGAAGAATCTCCATCTAGTTCTACATTTTTTTTTGCAGTAGTACCTAAATTAGCAATTTTTGTTTTACTTATTCGAATTTTTTATTCGAGTTTTTTCGAGTACGTAGCTAAATGACGTTATTACATTGTTGTCATAGCTATTCTAACAGTGATTGTAGGCTCTTTTGGAGGGTTAGAGCAGAAGAGATTGAAGAGTCTTTTAGCGTATAGTTCTATTAGTCATATGGGTTACACTTTAATAGCCTTTAGTACTGGAACTTTTGAAGGGATGCAAATGTTATTCTGTTATCTTTTCTTATATATGGTTGCAGGTTTGTGTATTTGGTCTATTTTTGTAGTATTGCAGTTAAAATACAGTTACAGTAAAAAACAAAACAAAGATTTAGCAGATTTAAACTCGCTGAATAAGTCTAATAGTCTTTTAGCTTTATTTTTCAGCACTGTTCTACTATCTGTAGCAGGATTACCACCGATGGTGGGTTTTTTAGTCAAAATAGGCATTTTTCTAGCATCTGTAGAAGCAGCTATGTATTTCATTGCTGTGATCAGTATCTTATGTAGTGTAATTTCGACTTTTTATTATATTCGAATAATAAAAATTATGTATTTTGAAAGCTCTATTACAAGTAAGCTTTACTACCCTATAAAGTCTAATATTTCAATAATAATAGTTACTTTATTTTATTTTATTTTGTTCTTGTTTATAAATCCAACGTTGATATATTTAATATCGCACAAAATAGTTTTATTATTAACTACCCAAATGGTTTAATCTTGTGCAGTTAAAGTCCTGTTTTAAGTGACATTAAAATAATTGCGTAGTACTTAAAAAAATAACAAATGATAAAGGTAATTAACTCAATTGGTAGAGTGTTTCGCTTACAACGAAAAAGTTAATAGTTCAAACCTATTATTACCTAAACTAGCATATTTGACTCATTTTTGTGAATACTGCAATAAAGCTTGAGCACTCTAAAATCTTTAGATTACGGATTTTTTCAGCTTAAAAAGAACTCTAACCCTAGGACTTTTTGATAACTGTACAAGGCTAGATAACATAATTTGGTTAATGTATTAGATTGCAAATCTTTTAATATCGGTTCAAGTCCGATTTTAGCCTTTATTTTAGCATTTTTAGCTCAGTTGGATAGAGCAACAGCCTTCTAAGCTGACGGTCATAGGTTCAAATCCTATAAAATGTTAATGTTAGACTTTTTTTTATTAAATATAACAAGTTTACTTGTATTCAGCTTAACACTGCCTTTAATCGGCGTTTTTCTTTTGCTATTTGTTCCTGCTTCAAATCATTCGTTATTAAAATCGATAGCTCTAAATATATCTTGTTTTGTGTTTATAGTTTCTTTATTTTTATGAATCTTTTTCAATAAATCTATTGGCTCTTTTCAATTTGTAAGTAAATTCTGATGAATTCCTTTTTTGAATTTAAATTTTAGCTTAGGGGTTGATGGTATTTCACTTTTTTTTATCCTTTTAACTACTTTATTAATTTTTTTATGTATATTGATAAGTTGAACTAGCGTTGATACAAACATAAAAGAATTTTTAATTGCTTTTTTAATTATGGAGTTTTTCTTGATTGGTGTTTTTTCTATTTTAGATTTGTTGTTATTTTACATTTTTTTTGAAAGTGTGTTGATTCCGATGTATCTAATTGTGGGTCTTTGAGGTTCTAGAGAACGAAAAATTCGAGCTGCTTATTTTTTCTTTTTATATACGCTATTAGGTTCTGTTTTAATGTTATTATCTATTTTGTATATTTATTATCAAGTAGGAACTACTAATTACGAAATTTTATTGACTTTTATTTTTTCTAAAACCGAGCAAAAATTTTTATGGCTTTCTTTTTTTGGCTCTTTTGCAACGAAAGTCCCTATGGTTCCTGTACATTTATGGTTGCCTGAAGCTCACGTCGAAGCTCCAACAGCAGGTTCAGTTATTTTGGCTGGAGTCTTACTGAAATTAGGTACGTACGGTTTTCTTCGGTTTTCATTCCCACTGTTTCCCGAAGCATCTTTCTATTTTGCACCCGTGGTTTATTTACTTTCTGTTGTTGGTATTGTGTACACTTCTTTTACAGCAATCCGACAAACAGACTTTAAAAGAATCATTGCTTACACTTCAGTAGCACATATGAATCTTGTTATGCTAGGTCTTTTTAGTTTTAATACAATTGGTTTAGAAGGGGCAATCTTGCAAAGTTTAAGTCACGGTTTTGTTGCGAGTGCCTTATTTTTTATTATTGGAATAGTTTATGAAAGACATCATACTCGAATGGTAAAATATTATGGAGGCTTAGTACATACAATGCCTTTGTATACTTTCATTTTCTTATTTTTTACTATGTCCAATATAGGATTACCTGGTACAGGAAGTTTCGTAGGTGAGTTTTTAATACTAGTTGGTTCTTTTAAAACTAATTCAACGGCTACTTTCATTAGTGCTACTAGTATGATTATTGGTGGATGCTACTCTTTATGGTTATTTAACCGAATCTCTTATGGCAATATAAAGATGCAATATTTTAAAGATTATATTGACATCAACAAACGAGAAGCTTTTATTTTTTTACCATTAATTTCAGGGACAATAGCTATCGGCGTATACCCCGAAATTTTTTTAAACTCAATTCATATGAGTGTCAATATGTTAGTTGAGATTACACATTTTTAGAAAATATAAATGATATATATCTTAGAAACGAACCTATCAGAAAAACAATCAATTTATTTTTCTTTTACTCAAATCTTTGGAATTGGTCGATCTCAATCTTTTCAGATTTGTAAAAAACTAGGATTATCTCCCAATTGTAGATTATCTAACTTAAGCCCTGATCAAATTGCGAAATTAATCAAATTCATAGAGAATTTAAATCTATTGATAAATAATAATTTAAGAAAATCCAAAATTATGCTAGCAAAAAAACTAATTCAAATAAAATCGTATAGAGGAATTCGTCGATTGCGCGGGTTACCTGTAAGAGGTCAGCGTACACATACTAACGCTAAAACCGCGTCTAAATTTCGTTAAACGGGTTTAATGATAGTTAAATTTTTAAGAAAATGATAGAGGTTAAACTTTCAAATGATATTAAGATCAAAGTAAGTTTACGTTGAAAAACTGTTTATATAAATAAAAAATAAAAAATTAGTATTAAAATCGTAAAGTTTATGTTTATTATTGTATCTATTTACTCAAAAAATTTGAATTCACTAACAAATTTTTTAAAATTTTTTTACAAACTTCAAAGAAATCAAACGTGTAAAATAAAATTTCATACTATCCAATCGCAGAAAAAGAAAAAATTCTATTTTTTTTCTACATTGCAATCACCGCATGTGAATAAAAAGTCTCAAGAACAATTTGAGTATTATATCCACGGGAAAAAATTAAAAATTCACGTTTCTCAAATAACTAAATTTTTGGCTATTTGAAAATTAGTTAAAACAACCTTATTCTTAGACGTTAAAATCAAAACTCAATTTTGATTACAGAATAAATTATTTAATCTCACTTTGTTACCTAAGATAAATTATGATAAGTTTAAATCTCCGAAATTTCTGAGACCGAAAGCAAAACGAGTAAAGAATTTAAATTTATCCAGTGTACCTATATCCTCTAGCCTTTTAACTTTGTTGGACATTCGGGGTGAAATTTTATTAAAAAACTTCTTTACGGGTTTAGATAGCTCAGCAGGTAGAGCAAAGGACTGAAAATCCTTGTGTCGGCAGTTCAACCCTGTCTCTAAACATATTAAAACTTTTGTTATGAAAAATATATTATGAAATATACCCGCTAGTCTGAAAAACAGTCAAATTTCTCGACGAAATTTTATTTATCAACCAAAAACAACTTTAACCATTGCCTTTTTAAATATTCTTTGGGATGAAGGATTTATATTAGGCTATAAAATTTCTAACTCAAATTTTAACTTAGTACAGATTTTTTTGAAATACAAAAATGGGAATCCAGTGATAAATTCAATAAAGCTTGTTTATAAACCCAGTCGCCAAATATATTATTCAGTATCACAGTTATGAAAACTTGATTCAAAAAAAAGTGTTATAGTTTTAACTACTTCTAAAGGTTTGAAAACAGTTCACGAATGTAAAAAAAGTCAAATTGGAGGAAAGCCCTTGTTTATAATTAGGTAAAAATGAACTATATATTAAAAAAAAATATTATTAAAATCCCAAAAAATGTATCAATGTACTACTGTGACACTCAACGTATAATTATTTTTGCTAACTCTTTAGGGCATACTAAAGTATTAGCATTAAAAACCAAAATAATTCTTGATAAAACAAAAAGAATAATCAAAATTACTCGAGATCCTTTTGGGAATATCTCAAATAATGAAAAAAAAAAGTTAAAAGCGATACAAGGAACTCAAGCTAGTTTGTTAAAACAGTTGCTTTTAGATATGTCTTTTTTTTATTGTAAAAAACTTAATATTATTGGTGTAGGATTTCGTGTGTCTGTTGCCAAGATATCAAATTTTAATTTACTGCATTTTAAATTAGGGTTTAGCCATTATGTTTATTTTAAAATCCCAAAAAATTTGGAAATTTTTTGTTTGAAAGCTAACAAACTTTTAATTGTAGGAAATTCATATACGACTGTAAATCAAGTTGCTGCGCTAATTCGATCGTTCAAAACACCAGAGCCTTATAAAGGTAAAGGTATAGTATACACCACAGAAAAAATAATTTTAAAAGAAGGTAAAAAAGTTTAAAAATGAAAACTAATAAACTTAAAAATAAAAATTACAAGTTATTTAGATATAACATATTAAAATTACAAATATATTCGAACCAATCTCATAAACCCCTTACTAATTTTTCAAATAGTATGCTAGAGCAAATTGAAGCTTTTTTAAAACAGATGTTAAAAGTTATTTTTGAATATCATGTATGTCAATCCAAAATTTTATTTATAGGTTTTCCTGTTATTTCTAAAACGAGACAAATGAAACTGATGCATTTTACAAATCATAATTTCATTTCAGATAAATCTTGAATCAGCGGTGTTTTTCGAAATCGTCTTTCAATAGTAACCTATTTAAAATTAATTCAATCACAAAATTTTTCGAAAAGTGTTAAGCTTTTGTTAAAAATCAAAACAAAACCTCATTTAGTTGTTTTGTTTAATCAAAAAGTTGAAGCGGACACTATCAATGAGTTTTACAAACTTGGAATTCCCATATTATCTTTTAATTGAAATTCTGTGGATACTTTTAAACTAGCTTATCGTACGATAGGGAATTTTAATTTTATGGAAAGAAATATAAAATTAACCTTTTTTTATTTGTTCTACTCGTTACTAAAAAAAACACCCTTCAAAAAAAGAAATAGGTGGAACCACGTCTATTAAAAAAGCTTTTAATATTGTTTCGTAGACCTCCATTTAAAAAATCTACTTCAAATATTTATGCATCTTATAAAAAAACAGCGTAATAAGCTTTTATATAAAAAACTGTTGCCGTTAAGAAAAAACATTCAAAATAAAGACAAATTTCTAAACTTTAAAAAGAAGAAATGGCAAAAATTTCAGCGTTTAATTTCAAAATTAAAAAAAATAAAATTCTACGACCCAATATCACATTTTTTATATAATTTTAATACTTTTTTCAGTCGTAAGTTTAAATCTAACATACAGAATAAACAAAGATTGAGCTTATTCTATGGAAATTTAAAACAAAACTACCTTAAAAGAATAGTTAAGTTAACTTTAAACGAATTTAAAAAGAAAAAAATTCACGCTACTGTTTTACTCATTGAAAAATTAGAAACGAGATTAGACATTGCGTTGTATAGGACATATTTCTCTTATAGTTTAAACAACGCAAGGCAGTTAATTGCGCATAAAAAAGTATATGTGAATAATAAAATTGTGCAGTATAATTCTTATCTATTAAAAAAAGGAGACTTGATAACCTTTGATACCAGTATCTTCAATCTCGTCAGTTCTAATATTTCAAGACAAAAAATTTGAGCTTTACCGCCAAAACATTTTCAGATTAACTACAAAACGTTCCAAATATTAGTAATAGAAGATATTAAATACACTAACTGTTTGAGGTACTATCCTTTTTGAGTCGATTTTAATTCTTTTCTTCAATTTTACAAAAAATAAAAATTTTGCTTAGTGTTATTCGCAGATGATCTAAAATCGTTTTTCTAAAAAATTTACCAAAAAATCAATTTTTTCTTCTGTAGCTCAAAGGTAGAGCGAGTGGCTGTTAACTACTAGGCTGTTGGTTCGAATCCAACTAGGAGAGAAGAGCAATTTCAGCATTTTTGAAGTCACGTGCCTTGAGGCTAATTTGGAAATAATCGGAATCGAACCGATAACTTTATGCTTGCAAAGCATACACTCTACCAATTGAGTTATACTCCCTTACCAAGTTATTGCATAAATAATTTATAGCTATTATCAATTAATTTCTTATTATTGATTAAATCTAAATTCATTGATGCTATAGTGTTTACATTTTTTATTATTTTTTTAGTTCTAAATTTTTTTACTTCAATAACATTTGGAATAACGATAGTGATACTGAAATAATAAAAAAAAGATAAAGTAAGTAAAAGTCCGAATACTTGGGCACCTAGGGTTAAAATATCAAATTGTGGAATATTAAAAAGGCTCGTTTGGTGAAATTGGTAGACACGTCAGACTTAAAATCTGATTTTTATATAAAAGTATCGGTTCAAGTCCGATAACGAGTAGTCACTACGATAATCGCCAAAATGATGGAATTGGTAGACATACTAGGTTTAGGTTCTAGTTTTTTTTAAAGAGTAAGGGTTCAAGTCCCTTTTTTGGTAAAGTTATTAAAACAAATGACAACTATAAATCAATTATGCCGTCAAAAAAGAAAAAAAAAACGAGTACGTAACAAAGTACCCGCACTCGACAATTGCCCGCAAAAAAAAGGAGTTTGCACTAAAATTTTTTTAAGAACTCCTAAAAAACCTAATTCTGCTTTAAGGAAACTGGCAAAATTGCGATTAACCAATAATAAAAAAATAATGGCTTATATTCCAGGTGAAGGTCACAAGTTACAAGAGTATTCAACAGTTATAATCAGAGGTGGTCGTGTAAAAGATTTACCAGGAATTAAGTACCACTTAGTTCGAGGCAAGCTTGATTTTATTGGATTAAAAGGAAGAAAAACTTCCCGCTCAAAATATGGGACTAAAAGAACAAATAAACAAATAGCTCATGGATAAACAAATAATTAGACAATTATTGACCGATGGTAAAAGTTCAATTTCAGAAAAAATTTGAATAAAAAGTCTTAAACTTTTCTACAAATCATTTACTAAAAATCATACAAAAGCTATAACTCGAGCACTTATTAATACAACACCTTTGATAAAGGTTAAACAGCTAAAACAAAAAAGAAAACGTTTACAACTAAAAGAATTTCCTTATATAGTGAGTAAGAAAAATTGAATTCCGTCCGCGTTAAAACTTCTTTTGAATAAAACAAAAAAAGAAAAAGAGATAAAAATGTACCAAAAGCTTGTAAATGACATAGTAAATGTAGCTAAAAACTCAGGAGGAAGCATAACTAAAAGAAAAAGTTTATACGAATACGCTTTTTTGAAAAAAAAATATTTTTTCTATAGATGATTCTAAAAATCGATAATGGTATACGTTTAATAGGACTTGAACCTATAACCTTTGGGACCGAAATCCAACGCTCGATCCTATTGAGCTATAAACGCAAAAAGATGATTCAACAACAAACAATTTTGAAGGTAACAGATAATTCTGGTGCTAAAACTGTAAAATGTATTAAAGTTTTAAATGGCTTTAAAAGACGTTTTGCAATTCTTGGCGATACCATTGTAGTCTCCGTACAACAGCTACGTAACAAAGCTCGATCAACATCAAAAGTACGTAAAGGTGAAGTCCACAGAGCCATTATTATTCGAACCAAAAATAAAACAGTAAAAAAAGATGGCAATTTAACTTTTTTTCAATCAAATGCTGCTAGTCTAATTAACAAACAAGGAAAACCAATCGCATCACGAATTATAGGCCCTATCCCCAAAGCATTTAAAAAAAGCAAGAAGATCAAGTTTGTAACTCTTTCTTCAGGATTTATTTCGTAAGACATAAATGTTTTTTTTTGAAATATATACTCGTAAAATAGTTACCTACGATTTGGTTAATGCGTTTCTCTATCAAAACATAAAACAATTGCCTAAGTTAGAGAAGATAACATTAAACTTTGGGTATCCAAAATCAAAATTGAAGAACCTTCTGTCTGGGTTGTTGGCTTTAGAGTTTATTACATCTAAAAAAGCCAAAATAACTAAGTCTAGACATTTAAATATTTTTTTGAAAATTAAAAAAGGAAATCCTGTTGGATGCAAAATAATTTTAAAAAAAAGCACTATGTACTTTTTCTACCTAAAACTAATAACTTCGATCTTCCCAAAAATTAAACGACCTCAATTTCGTTGGAACTCAAATCGATGTAAATCTATCTCGTTCCAATTAAAAAGCCCTTTATTATTTCCAGAATTGGAAAATCAATTTCAATTTTTTAAAGATACACCCAAATTAGACATTACATTAACTACAAATTCTAAATCTCAAGCAGAATTTCTGTTTTTACTAAAATCAATTAAATTTGTTCTTGCAAACGTAACTCAATTTGGTAGAGTGTAATCTTGCCAAGATTAATGCTGAGGGTTCGAATCCCTTCTTTTGCTTTTTGGGATAAGTGGTCGAGTGGTTTAAGGCGTTAGTTTTGAAAACTATTGTATTGAAAAATACCGTGGGTTCGAATCCTACCTTATCCTTTACTTAATTTTTGTTAGTATCTAAATTAAAAATGATTGTATTAATAATTTGTACTGTGCTAAAAATTTTAGCTATTGTTGTTCCTTTACTAATTTCTGTTGCATATTTTACTATAGCTGAAAGAAAAATTATGGGTATCATACAAAGAAGAAAAGGTCCAAACGTTATCGGTTTTTTAGGCTTATTGCAACCATTGGCTGATGGACTAAAACTATTTGTTAAAGAAACTATCTTTCCTAGTAATTCTAACATTGTTATATTTTTAATTGCTCCTATGCTTACTTTTATTTTAAGCTTAATAGGATGAGCCGTGCTACCTTTATCCAAACAAATTGTTTTGGCTGATCTAAATATTGGAGTGTTATACTTGTTTGCTACGTCTTCGTTAAGTGTTTATGGAATAATCATGGCCGGTTGATCCAGCAATTCGAAATACCCATTTCTGGGTGCATTACGTTCTGCAGCTCAAATGATTTCTTACGAAGTTTCCATAGGGTTTATTATCATCAATGTTTGTATTTGCACAGGTTCTTTTAATTTAAATTCCATCGTAATTGCTCAACAAGATATTTGATTTATGGTGCCTTTGCTGCCTATGTTCGTTTTATTTTGTGTATCGATGCTCGCTGAAACAAATCGGCATCCTTTTGATTTGCCAGAGGCCGAAGCTGAATTAGTTTCAGGGTATAACGTAGAGTATTCCGCGATGACTTTTGCTTTATTTTTTTTAGGAGAGTATGCAAATATGCTTTTAATGAGTGCTTTCATGTCAACGTTATTTTTAGGCGGTTGGTTACCTTTAATTAACATATTTCCGCTTTCTTTTTTCCCAGGAAGTGTTTGATTTAGTTTAAAAGTTGTGCTGGGCGTGATTTTTTTTATAACTACACGTGCAACTTTACCTAGATATAGATATGACCAATTAATGTATCTAGGGTGAAAAAGTTTTTTACCATTATCTTTGGGCTATATGTTATTTACCACAGGAATTTTAATTAGTTTTAATTGACTGCCTACATAGTACTACAAAGTTCTGTTTTAAAAATCATATAAAATACTAATAATTCATAAATTAATATAATACAGAGACTCATTACTAATTGGTACAAAACTTCCGGAGGCGACAAAAATGTGGCAAAAATAAAAAAAGAAAAATAAAAGATTTTTCTAAGTTTTTTAATGACGTATAAATTAGTTCTAAATAAATCTAAAAAAAGAAAAAACAAAACTCCTATTTGAGATATTGAATTACATAGATAGTATACTGATGTATAAAAGTTAAGGTATTCATTTAACTTAATTTCAAAATAAAAGGTTAAATTTTGGAAAGATAAATATTCCTGAAATTTTGAAAAAAAATTTCAGCTGACGGGAAAAATAAAACTGTTTAATACAGCGATACACATTATTTTAGAAACGACCGTGACTGTCACTATGGTTTTGAGATAGGCAGATTCGAATTGATATAATCCTGCGGTTAGAAAAAGAAAAAATTGCCAGCATACAAATATTACAGTTACTTGGTTAGCTGTATAATAGGATAATTGTACATAGGCTAAGAAAATTTCAGCTACATCAGTTGTCAAAAAGTATAAGAAATTGTTTTTATTTGTTTCCAAACTAAATCTCATAAAAACATACACTAAAGTTTCTTTAAAACAATAACAATTAATCATCACCCAACTTCAAGCAATAAAGGAAAAAAAAATACGATATTTAATTTCTAATAAGTATTTATAAATCATAAATTTTTAAGGGAAATAGTTCAGTTGGAAGAGCAGTGGTTTCCAAAACCAAAGGTCAAGGGTTCAAGTCCCTTTTTCCCTGACTTTATTTTTTCTTCAAGTTTTGGTAAATTTTAGTTTTTTTCATTAAATCACGAAAACTTTTTATTATTTTTGAGAAGTCGCTAAATAGCAAAATTCCGATCAAAAAAACAACGATAAGTTGGTTTATACTTATATTTCTCATAAGATCAAAAATTAGATTTTAAACTATTTTAGGCTTATAGTTTAGAGGTAGAACGTACCGCTCATAACGGTTTTGTGTAGGTTCAAGTCCTACTAAGCCTAATATATAACAAATGGATTTCAACTTAAAAACTTATAAATGTTCTAGGATTAAATACTATTTCAAAACATCAAACTTTTTTTTTATTTTTCAAGGAACTTCTTTATACAATGAAAACTGAATTAAAATTGAACAAATTTTAGTTGGCTATGAGTTGAAATCTTACCGAATACTCAATAAGCTAATGATTACAGCTTTAAAAAATTCCATGCTTAAGAATGTACTTGTGTTAACGCATGGCCCTATTATCTTATTAACTAATAATTACAATAATACAAAACTAACTTTTAAAGAACTAGACAATATTAACCCATTAATCAATTTATTAGGTTTTGGATTAAACAATAAAATTTACTCTAAAAAACAAATCAAAAACTTAAAAAAAATGTCGTATCGAGAAAATGTCTCTCTTCTCTACAAATCAATGAGAACTGTTATAAAAATTCCTTACTACAAATTCAAACTAAAAGAGAAGTCGTCTACTTCGAAATAATGTGATTTGAACACATGACTTCCTGTTCCCAAAACAGGCACGCTACCAGACTGCGTTATATTTCGTTGAAGAAAGTAGGATTTGAACCTACGATAAGATAAACTTAACAGATTTACAATCTGCCACTTTCAACCGCTCAGTCATTTCTTCTATAATTTTTTAGTTCTGGTACGAATTTTAATTCGTCTTTTTTTTCTTAATCTACAACCATTGTGTGGTCGATACAAATAGCTTGTAATTAATTTTGCAAAAACTTTCCGTTTTAGCCTTTTAAAAATATACGATTGATGGTTAAAAAACAAATTATTAAAATGTAAAGCGGCAGGTTTTGTTTTGAAAGCTTTTGATTTTAACAATAAAGCTCGTAAGATTGTAATTATTGCTTTAGGTTGTCTAGTCTTTTGTGTTTTCTGTAACTTAAACATTCCCGCAGAATAAAAAAATTTAGGATTGCCTTTGATCGTATTAACATTGATTATGGTATTTGTGGTGGATAAACTAATATTGATGATATAACTAATTAGTTTACGATTATTAAAAAAAGAAAAATATATGTATGATATGAAGTAATTTATTTTTATTTTTAAGTTGTACAAATTGGTAAATGTACATAAAAGTAATCACCGTACATAGTACGAAAATGTTTCTTCCTGTACAAAGTCTAAAATCTCAATATTATGTAATAAATATTTTATATAATTAGGGGTAATTGCATTATGTGATAGAAATGAGTTCTTTGCTATTTTTAATAAAAGCATAAATTTTTGAAATAATTTTTATTTATATGAATTTGATAAAAAGTAAATTTACATCGTTAACTCAAAAAAAATTAATAAATTTATCGAAAAAAAAATTAAATAAAATCTCTTTGATAAAAAGCATGATTGTAGGTAAAAAAAACGTAGCAGGAAGAAATAGTTCTGGCAAAATTACTGTACACCATAAAGGTGGTGGGCACAAAAAAAAATTTAGAAACATTGACTTCCTTAGAAATGCAGATTCGACAGGTATTGTAACTAGCTTAGAGTATGATCCTTATCGAACCGCTTTTATAGCTTCTGTTTATGACTTTTTAAACCGAAAATACTTTTTCATGCTTGCCCCTAAAAACCTAAACATTGGCGATATAGTAAAATCGGGATTTAGTGCTGAAGCTAAAATCGGCCATTCTTTAACATTACTGAAAATTCCTATAGGAGGCTTTATTCATAACATCTCATTGACAGAAAATACACGGGCACAATTCACTAGATCTGCTGGCACCACGGCACAATTAATTGAGAAAACCTCTAAGTACTGCCGAATTATTTTAAGCTCAGGCACTCACAAATTTATTCTACCTACATGCTACGCAACAATCGGAACTGTTTCAAATGAGTTCTCATTTTTAACAAAAATTAGCAAAGCGGGTCGTAATAGGTGATTAAATAGACGACCAACGGTTAGAGGGGTAGCAATGAACCCTATTGATCACCCCCACGGAGGAGGAGAGGGAAAAAGTTCAGGTGGCCGGTCTTCTGTGACTCCTTGAGGTAAACCAACCAAAAACGGTAAGACAAGTAGGTCATCGAAATTAAAACGTTAGTTCCAATTATACAGTATATATTTAAAAAAATGACTTCTATAAAAAATAAAAGTATTTTAAAAACAAATGCTTGCAACAGAATCTATGCTAGAAAATTTTATATTTGGTATAAAGATATCATATCCTTCGATGACGATGATTTTTACTCAGTTGAACAACACATTTACGATAGCTTGTGTGAAAGATTCAAAAAAAACAGAAACGAAAATATGCGTTATTTAATTCTTAAATCACCTAAAAGACAGAGTAAACTCTCTGATATACATGTATATTTTGAATTTGATGTTCGAAAAAGCATTTATAATAGTAAGAAAGTAGAAGTAATGCTCGAAAATCTTAACAAAATCAGTCTGTACGGAGGTACTTATACTCGAGTTGGAGAATATAAAGCTATTAAAAATAGAAACAGTTTTTTATCTAGCCTACTACAACCCCTAGTCCAACATCATAGAAGCATCTGGAAAGGGTATCTTAATTTTAGGGAGTTGCCTCCAAAGTTGGTGCTACCAAAAAACGTATTATTATATCAAGAAAAGACTCCTAACCGATTGAATTGGACTCCGAGAGACAAACCTAAAAAAAGAATTATCCGCTAATATTAGGTGGATCCAAAAGTTAAAACGTTTAAAATTTAGCCAAATGAACCGAGTTAAGTGGAAAGGACCGTATATTAAAAACAACTTACTGAAAAAAGTAAAAAGTTCTAAGTTAATTTCTAAAAGCACTGTAAAAACTATAACTAAAAATTCTATAATATTACCCAGCTTTGTTGAACTTTCGTTTCGAGTTTATAATGGAAAAACATTTACAATTGTGAAAATAATAGATGAAATGGTTGGGCATAAATTAGGAGAATTTGTTCCTACGAGGACGCAATTTATTTATAAAAAAAGTAAAAACAAATAACAATGGGTCAAAAAACAGATGCTAGAATTTTTAGACAGGGCATAAATAGAAAAAATTGAGAATTAAAACACATAGAGAAAACCTCGGAAGAATCTTCTTTTTATTTATATAAAACATTAGAAGTTCAAAAATATTTAAATCGATTTTTTGGACTGTATAAAATTAAAATTCATAGTTGCAAAATCTTTTATTCCGAGAGTTCATTACAAGTGTTTCTTTCTTTTTATGTTACCGCCAAAACAATTTCTCTCATACATAAAAATCTGACTAAGTATTCAAAAAAATTACTAACATACACTAGTCGAGCTTCTTCAAAATACAAGAACTCAAAACAAAAAAAAAAGATAAAATCATTACCTAGCCAAAAAATTAAACTAAAAATAAAAAAAATCCAGAAAATTAAAATTAAAAAAGGTTTACTAATGACAAAATCAAATCAATGTTTGGCTGTTGGTTTAACGCGATTTCAAGACATTTTGTTGGGAAGCTTAATGAAATACACTAAAAATAAAATTGATGTTTCTTTAACCTTACAAAATCTAAATCGATACAAACAATTATCATACACCCAAACTGAAAATTTAAAAGTTCTTTTTAGACAATTAAGAAAATACGTTAGAAACTCTTTTTTCAAAGAAGCAATCAATGTTTTATTCGTTACTATTTCAAAAAGAAAATCAGCAAAACTCTTAGCTGATTTTATAAGCGATCAATTTAGACTAAATCAATTAAGAACCGATCAAAGAACCATTTCTCGAAAAGATAATTATTTTTTAGGGTTTCTAAAGCAAGCTATAATGTTATTTTTGAGGTGAGAGATTTCTGGGCTTACCGGAATAAACATCACTATCAAAGGAAGATTTAACCGAGCACCTCGAGCAAAAACAACTAAAATACGTTTTGGAAAATTTTCTTTACAATCATTTAACTCAAAAGTTGATTATTATCAATCAACCGCTTATACAATTAATGGAACTTTCGGTGTAAAAGTTTGGCTATGTGAAAATAATTTTTAACATATAACTGCTAATTTTTCTAGCTAAAGCAAAAACTGGGGTTAATTATCTAAAAGTTATTGTTTTTTAGAAGGTCACTATAATAACTTTGCTATGAAATATAGTGACCATGTGACCAGTTTTTTTTTGATAAGTGCAGTATCCCGATATTTGTCATTTTTCTAAGTTAAATTCTTAGTCCCATTATATACGTGTTGTAAAATGAATATGAAAATAATAATAAGACAATATCCACCAGAAATGTAATATAATTTTAACAAATCTATGTGATTACAACCTAAAAAAACTAAATATAAAAAAATGCAAAAAGGCAAATTAACTAAAACTAATTTCCGTTCAAATAAACTAAATTTTGGCTCCATCGGGTTAAAAGCAATTAAATCTGGGACTATATCGTCTCGACATATTGAAGCCGCACGTCAAGCCATTGTCAGAAAACTAAGCCGTAAGGGAAAACTTTGAATTCGAGTTTTCCCTACAATTCCTATTACAGCAAAGCCTATTGAAGTTAGAATGGGTAAAGGTAAGGGAAATGTCTCGCATTGGGGTGTTAAAATCAGTGCAGGTACGATTTTATTTGAAATAGATGGTATAGCAAAAAATATTGCGATTTCAGCTTTTCAAACTGGAGGAGCTAAATTACCTATTAAAACAGCAATTTTGTGATAATTTAAATACTAAAATTATAAATTACAAAGACGTTAATTTTTTACATAATTTGATGGGATCTTTAATTTTAACAATAAAAGTTGTTAAAGCCACCGGAATATATATTTGTATATATATCTATTAAAAATTTACATGTTATTACAAGCAGCTAAATTTGTAGGAGCTGGATTAGCCACTATTGGGCTAGCAGGAGCAGGAGTAGGAATCGGTACTGTATTTGGTGCGTTAGTGATTGGAGTTTCACGAAATCCTTCTTTAAAAGATGAATTATTTAAACTTGCTATTTTAGGTTTTGCGTTAACTGAGGCTATCGCTCTTTTCTCATTAATGATGGCATTCTTAATTCTTTTTGCACTATAAGATTTTTAGGCAATAGAATTAAAACGGGTACGTAGCTCAATTGGTAGAGCATTGGACTTTTAATCCATAGGTCTTGGGTTCAAATCCCAACGTACCCAAAATTTATTAATATACACATGATAATTTTAAATATAAATTATATCTTAAGTATTGTGATAACGCTATTTTTGATTGGCGTATTAGGACTTGTATTAAACCGAAAAAATATACTAATAACACTAATGTCTATTGAACTAATGTTGTTAGCCATAAACTTAAATTTCATTATTTTTTCTATCTATTTGGATGATACCGCAGGTTATGTCTTTGTTTTATTTATCTTAACCATTGCTGCTGCAGAATCTGCAATCGGATTAGCTATTTTAACAATCTATTATAGATTAAAAAATACTATTAGAATGGATCGAATTAAAAACATTAAAAGCTAGAAAATAATACGGAAACGACAGGATTTGAACCAGCAATCTTCGACGTGACAAGTCGACGCTTTAACCATTTGAAGCTACGTTTCCTTACATAAATTTAACACTTTGTTTTAGTTTTGAAATACTTTCATATAGATAATATCAAATTTAGTTACGATTTAGAATTTAAAAATAATTCAGCCATTAGTTTTTGAAAGCATAATACTCCTCTTATCGAGTATTGTGAAACGTTAGGAATCAATATACCACATTATTGTTATCATAAAAATTTGTCCATTTCAGGAAATTGCCGTATGTGTCTTGTAGAGTTAAAAAATTCACCAAAGCCTATAGTTTCGTGTGCAATGAATGCGAAATCATCTCTAGCAAACGGTGATATTTATACAAATAGCCCATTAGTGAAAAAAGCTCGTGAAAATGTTTTAGAATTTTTATTGCTTAATCATCCTTTAGATTGCCCTATTTGTGATCAAGGTGGAGAGTGCGATTTACAAGATCAATCTCTTTTTTTCGGACTTACCAAAAAAAGATTTTTTAATTTTAAAAGAGTTGTTTTAAACAAAAATATTGGACCTATTGTAAAAACGGTAATGACTAGATGCATTCATTGCACAAGATGTGTTCGTTTTGCCACCGAAATCGCAGGGATGGAAGATATAGGAATGTTTGGGAGAGGGTTAGAAAGTGAGATTGGCACTTATGTCGATAAGCTTTTTCAATCAGAGCTCTCTGGCAATGTTATTGACTTGTGCCCTGTGGGAGCATTAACCTCAAAACCTTACCCTTTCGTTCATAGGAGTTGAGAATTAAAAAGTGTGGCTTCTATAGATTTTTCAGATGGGTTCGGAACTCCTACTCAAATATTTATTAAAAATAATTCTATCATAAGAATTCTGCCTGGTTATGACAAGACTAATTATAGTACCAATTGAATTTCGGATAAAACTCGATTTTCGTTTGATGGGATGTTTTCTCCAGACAAAGTAATTCATAGCTTTTTAGAGAATAATAAAGGACAGTCTTTAATTGGCCTTTCATGGCAAAAACTGTTTAAAGAATTTTTTTATACGCTTTATTTTCAAACTCATTTACTAAAAAATTATTACCGTCCGCACTCAATACTAATGTGCGTAGGTGAAAACACAAGCTTAGAAGTTTTAAACTTATTAAATATTTTAACTCGACAATATTCATTCTTTAAACTTAGACAACCCGAGCAACGACTCCTTAACGTTGATTTAGAAGAGAAATATTTGATAGACTCGAATTTAGACAACAAAATTCAAAATTCAGACACTTGTTTATTAATTGGAGTAAACCCTCGGTATGAAGGTTTTAGATTAAATTTAAGACTTAGATCAAGATATTTAAAAGGAAATTTTAAGATCATTCAAATAGGTTCGTTAATTAATTTAACATTTTCTAACATAAACATTACTAATAATACAAAAATTTTAAAATCTTTAGTGGAGGGAAACAATTTATTTTGTCAAGAATTTGTAAACTCTTCGAATCCTATTTTAATATCTAATACCGAAATATTTAAACGACAGGACTCTGCAGGTTTTACAAACATGTTAAACTTTTTAACAAAGCATGTAAACTCATTTTCACAGTCTGGGAATAAAAGCTCACTCAACATTCTACATTCGTCATTAGGAAGTGTTGGATTTTCAAATTATAATAATTTGAAAACTATACAAAATAAAGACTTTAGAGGAGCAAACGTCATTTACTTTATCAATAATTCATTTTCAACTTCCAATATTAAAAAACTATTGAACTTAAAACTACTAAACTACTTTCAAGATTCCAATCTTGAAAATAACTTATTAATAACCCAAAATAGTAGTTTAGAAACAAAATTAATGGCACAATTAAAAAAGGGTTTTGTCTTAAATAACCATTTACATTTACCTAATACTGTATTTTTTGAAACGCCTGGAACTTACATAAATACTGTGGGAAACATTAGCAAACTGAATAGAATAATCAAACCATCAGGTCAAACGAAAGATAATTGACAAATCTTACGAAAGATCTATTCTTATTCTAAAAAAATGTTATTTCTTACTAATTTTTTTAAAGACAATAACTTGTCATTCAATTCGAATAACCTTGTTCAATTCACAAATTTTATAGGGTTTCAACACTATGCAATATCTAATTTAAATAATGTGGCTTTTTCATTTTTAAAAACAATAGTTAAACACTCTCCAAATACTTTTAAGTTTAAGCCTACAAGAAAAAAAGTGTTTAATTCTCAATTTAGATTTTGGTTAAATGATTTTTACGTTGATGACAAAAATTTTAACAGTAATAATTCATCAACCATGATTCAATGTTCAAAACTGTCTCGACTAAACAGTACAAACTTTAAATACTAACACGAATAAGCCGTGAACATGGTTTTTTCTTGATAATGTTTCTTAAATTTTACTTTGAAACAGTTAAAACAAATATATCTCCAACGGGATTTGAACCCGTGTTCTCACCGTGAAAGGGTAATGTCCTGACCACTAGACGATGAAGACTTTTAGTATGTGAAAAAAAATAATAATATCATGCACTTTTTTAATCGAACACAATTTATTGGAATAAAAGGATTTGAACCTTTGAATATTCGTACCAAAAACGAAGGCCTTACCGACTTGGCTATATTCCAGGAAATGACTTATTTTTTACGCCAAAGAGTATAACGAGCTCTTGAAAAAAAAATTTTAATATTTTAAGAAAGGATGGGATTCGAACCCACGGTATACTAATTTAGATACAAAGATTTAGCAGATCTTCACTTTAAACCTCTCAGTCACCTTTCTTAAATTTTTAGAATTAGTGTATATCTAATGCTCCAATACAATATATATATACATAACCAATACTTAACTCAAAAATAAAATCAATCATGGATCAAAATCCTACAAGATCCAGCTGAGCTAGTACATTAGTCCAAGGAATTAAAAACATAGTTTCGATGTCAAAAACTATAAATAAAATAGCTATCAAATAAAACTTTACGTCAAAAGTATGGCGTGCGTCTTCATAAGGCTCAAACCCACACTCATATGTGGATAATTTTTCAGTTTCTGGTTTTTGAACGGCTAATATGTAAGAAAGAAAAACGATAATAACAGACAATAGAATAGCGACAAGTAAAAAAATCAAAATAACAGAATATTCATTGTAAAACAACGAACTATGTGAATGTAAATCATTAATTGCGGGCAAAATATATAGAATCATTTGTAATTTAATCTTTTATCAAGAAGATTTTTTTAGTCCAGAGATTGCGCCAGACCTTGCTAACGATAAAAAACTTAATCTAGAAAATTTTTTAAAAATTCGATTAAATTTAGCTTTGCGGTTGGTCAAAATACATCTATTTACGAATCTTGTTTTGTTTTGATTTCCTGAAAAAGTAGATAATTTAGAAATTGCATTCCATTTTAATACTAAAGATAAATTTTCATTCTTAACGATACTTTTTAAAATAATTTGATTCAGTTCTCGTTGATTGTAAAATTTTCTAATTTTTTTATCTTTTTGAGTTTGCTTTTTCATGAGAATAATTACCAAGGAGACAAAAATTTAAATGTTCTATATTCTTGACATAACTCAATCGATTCGTTTATTACTCTTTTTTCCGTTTCGTTATACTTCATCTCAACAAAACCACTTAAGGGAAAGTCTTTTCGAAGTGGATAACCTTCAAAACCATAATCCGTTAAGATTCGTTTTAAGTTAGAATGATTTTTAAAAAAAACACCATACATATCTCAGATCTCACACTCATATCAACCTGCTGTGAAATACAAGCGGTCACAAGAATCTATACCACACAGTTCATGAGTAAATGTATTAATTCTAAGGCGAATATTAAATCGAATACTTAATAAATCATAAACCAATTTAAATCTATATTTATTATTTGGAAAATCTACACATGTAATACATGTTAAAATATTAAACTGATAAGGGATATGATATTTAAAAAGTATTAAAATATCGTATAATAATTTTGATTTTACTAGTATTGTAAGCTCTTGACCATGTAATTGAATTTTTTCCAGAGGGGATATTTTAGATAAATTTCAAATATTTTTTACAATTAATTGTGAATTCATTTGTTGAGTTATTAATATTTTAGGCTATAAAGATATGTGTTATGTTCAAACCTGTTTTTAGGGACAAAATTTCTAGTTCATCAGGTAAGAACGGTTAGGTAGTACAGTCTTAAGTCTCTAAGCCATACTACAAACTTTGAATATGTAAATATTTTTATTATATTCACAATAAACTTATCCTGAATATTCGTCTTTATGTACAGAAGACTCAGATTTAAACTTATTACGATATTTTTTATAAAAAAAATTAGAGTTTGAGGAAGTAAGTTTTTTCTGGTCTAAAGAATTCAAAAATAAACTTTTTTTTGAAAAGTGATATTTTGAGTGAATTTTCAAATAAGCGGAATGATCAAAATAGACACAACCATTTGGAAGGATGTGTAAAATTTTCATAGATTTTAAATTAAACTTCATATTAACTACCGATCAACTTCACCAAATACAATATCTTGAGTACCTATTATTGTAACAACATCAGCAATTAAATGTCCTTTTGACATAAAGTCTAAAGCTTGCAAGTGATTAAAACCTGGAGCTTTTATTTTACATCGATAAGGTCTGTTACTATTATCAGAAACTAAATAAACCCCAAATTCTCCTTTCGGTGCTTCAGTACCGATATAAGTTTCATTGGCAGGAATATTAACCCCTTGAGTATACATTTTAAAATGATGAATTAACGCTTCCATTGATTGCTTCATATCTGTTCTAGTTGGAGGCGAAATTTTAAAATCATTTGTTTTAATGTAACCTAGTGGCATTGAATTCAAACACTGTTCAATTATTTTTAACGATTCTTTCATTTCAAACACCCGAATTAAATATCTATCGTAACAATCACCATTACTTCCTACAGGAATCTCAAATGTAAGCTTATCGTACACTTCATAAGGCTGGCTTTTTCTTAAATCCCAATAAATTCCAGAACCACGTAGCATGACACCACTAAAACCTCATTGACAAGCATCGCTCGCATTTACGACACCGATATCTACTAGTCGTTGTTTCCAAATTCTATTTTCTGTTAACATATCTTCCATCTCGATTAGCCTTAATGAGAATTGCTCGATAAACATATAAATATCATCCAATAAACCTTTTGGTATATCAACTTGTAATCCACCAGGTCTAAAATAAGCAGCATGCATACGTGCCCCAGAGACACGTTCATAAAATTCCATGAGCTTTTCTCTTTCTTCAAAAGCCCATAAGAACGGAGTCATTGCTCCAACATCCATTGCATGGCAACCAACAGCTAACAAATGATTTAAAATTCGAGTAATCTCAGCAAAAAGTACTCGAATATATTGAGCACGCTTTGGAACTTTACAATTAAAAAGTTTTTCAATTGCCAAACAATAACTATGCTCTTGTGCCATCATTGAAACATAATCTAAACGATCAAAATAAGGTAGTGCTTGAACATAGGTTTTATACTCAATTAATTTTTCGGTGCCTCTGTGCAGTAAACCTATATGAGGGTCAGCTCGACTTACAATTTCACCATTAAGCTCTAGTACCAATCTTAACACACCATGAGCTGCAGGATGTTGAGGACCAAAATTGATAGTAAAGTTTTTTATTTTCTTCAATAAATTTCTTTTTTTTAACGTCATTAGGTAATAATAGATTTGAACTATTAGCTTTTCGTTATAAACAAAATACTCTACCAGTTGAGTTAATTACCTTTTCCCTTTTAATAATAGTCTTATTTGTATGGGTAAAATTGACGATGCAAAAAGAATAGCTAATATAACTACTCAGTAAAACAGAACAAGGTTAGACAAAAATCATTAAAAATTTTATACTTTTTTAGTTAATTTTATATGAATCAGTCTTACTTTGATACGATAGTAATTTAGTTTCAACAACTCCGATTACTGGAATTAAAACAATAAAAAATAAGAAATAAAATACTGTCGCAATTTGACCTACTACAACATAAACATCTTTAACAGGTTTTTGTCCAATTCAACCTAGTAATAAAAAGTCAGCAACTAATAACCAATAAAAAACTTTAAAAATAGGTCTAAAAGTTGTACTTCGAATTTCAGACGTATTTAAAAACGGAATTAAAAATAAAATAATAAGAGCACCTCCCATAGCTGCTACACCACCAAGTTTATCAGGGATAGACCGTAAAATCGCATAAAATGGCAAAAAATATCATTCTGGTACGATATGAGCTGGTGTTTGCATAGGGTTGGCCGGTATATAATTGTCTGGATGGCCTAATGCATTTGGGAAATAAAAGACAAAGAACCCGAAAAATGTTAAAAAGCAAAAAAAAGCAAACAAATCTTTGACTACAAAGTAAGGGTAAAAAGGAATTTTATCTCCTTTACTATCTACTCCTAACGGATTGTTAGAACCATCTTTATGTAAAAGTGCTAAATGAATTAAAGATAAGGCAGCTATCACAAACGGTAAAAAAAAATGTAAACTAAAAAATCTATTTAATGTGGCATTACTAACAGTAAATCCTCCCCACAATCAATCAACAATAGACTGGCCAATCACTGGAATTGCTGTTACTAAACTTGTAATCACAGTAGCGCCTCAAAAACTCATTTGACCTCAAGGTAGTACATACCCCATAAAAGCTGTTCCCATCATCAAGATAAAAATAAGAACACCAGAACACCAAAGTAATTGTCTTGGTTGCATATAAGACCCATAATATAGGCCACGAAATATATGACAATATACCACGATAAAAAACATAGAAGCACCATTCGCATGAATATAACGAATTAATCAACCATTGTTAACATCTCGCATAATATGCTCAACACTACTAAATGCAAGATCAATATGTGGAGTGTAATGCATAGCTAAAAAAATACCCGATAAAATTTGAATAATCAAACAGATTCCTGCGGAAGAGCCAAAACTCCACGCGTACGTTAAGTTTAATGGACTTGGGTAATGTATTAAATGGCCGTCTAAAATAGATAATAAATAATTCTGACATCATCGTACCGTCTTTGTAACAAAAAAAGACATAAAACTAGAATTACTATACCCATCTAAAGAATTAGGATTTATAAATTTACCAAAAATACTAGGTCTCAAGTCATAACTGGGACGCATAAAAAAGACATAGGTTTTAACTATTATTTGTTGGATATGTGAAAATGAATACAATTAAATATTAAAGTAGCTAGTCCATGAGTTTTTCGTTTAGTATCGCATTATCAAGACAGCTATCAAAATTATGCTCTAAGCATAGCCACTCTATAAAAAAGATTCTCGCAGGAAAAAAGGGATTCGAACCCTTGACCTTTGGTTTTGAAAACCACTGTTCTACCGACTGAACTATTTTCCTTACAAAGAATTAGCCTTTATAGATTTATCAGCTATTAAAACTAGAAAAAATTAAGATTTTGAATAATTTAATGGATACCTCCCCATCAGTATACAGTAATGAATAAAAACAATCAAACAACATCTACAAAGTGCCAATACCATGCTGCAGATTCAAAACCAAAATGATGCGTTGATGTAAAATGGTTATACACAATTCGTAAAAGTGATACAATTAAACAGCAAGTACCTATAAACACATGAAAGCCATGAAAACCAGTAGCCATATAAAAGCAAGAACCAAAAACACTATCGTTGATATTGAACGGTGCTTCCACGTACTCCATACCTTGTAGCAATGTAAAAATTGTTGCTAATAATATAGTAAACAATAACCCAATGATTGCTTGTTTTTTTGCTCGCACTATAACTGCATGGTGTGCTCAAGTAATTGTAGCTCCTGAGCTTAAAAGAAAAAATGTGTTGGTTAAGGGAATTCCTGAAGTTTGGATAGTTTGGATTGCTTCAGGAGGTCAAACTCCACCCAGATTAAAAGCCGGTGATAAACTCGAATGAAAAAAAGCTCAAAAAAAAGCAAAGAAAAACATAATTTCTGAAACGATAAACAAAATCATTCCTAATCTCAGCCCTCGTTGAACCGATACTGTATGTTGCTCTTCAAACGTTGCTTCTCTAATAATATCACGTCACCAAGTATACATAACATAAAGTATTAAGAAAAATCCAAGTAATGCTAGTTGCCCACCACCTAAAAATTTGTTCATATATAAAACAGTTCCTGAAGTCATAAAAAATGCTCCTAGAGACGCGACCAATGGTCAAGGACTAGGATCTACTAAGTGCCAACTGTGTTTTGTCTTTAAGTATTTAAAACAAATTTTGTCTTTCATTTTTTACTAAGGTTTTTGGGAAAAAGAAAATGAAATTCTCTCAATTGAATACAATGTTCTAATATTTTTTAAAAAAAAGTTTAAAATGTGATACATAGTTATTAATAATTTAGATATTCTTTGGCAATAAACATATTGTAATTTACCTAGATTCAATTACAATATCTAAAATTCTGCAATAAGTTTTAAAGAACTAACCTAATTTTTAAATGATAAAATAAAAGACTATAGATCAATTCTAATTTAATTCTAGCTTTGTCATTATGTAATGGTGAAATTGTGTGGTAGGTAATGACACTATAACAATAGGCATGAAACCATGGTTTACACCACAAATTTCGCTACATTGACCGAAGAAAATACCAAGACGTTTGATAAACAAATTCACCTGATTCAATCTACCAGGGCACGCATCAATTTTTAAACCGAACGAAGGAACCGTTCAACTATGTAATACGTCAGCGGCACTTACTAACAATCGTAGATGCGTATTAGTAGGCAAAATGACTCTTTTATTGGTTTCTAATAATCTAAAGTACCCATGTTTAGTTGTAGGTAATCCGTCTAAAGCCATCATATAGCAAACATATTTTAAACTTTGTTCTTGTTTTTGACATGAATTAAATTCAGAAATATCATAACTTCAAAATCATTGGTGCCCTAAAATTTTTAGAGTCAATTCTGGTTCTGAAATTTCATCCATTGCGTACAATAACGTAAAAGAAGGTGTAGACAAGATTAAAAGGATAAGAGCTGGAACAGAAGTCCAAACAATTTCTAACTCTTTTGAATGAACAAATTTTGAGCTAAATTGATTGTTGTACTCTACAAAATAGTGTATAGTATAAAACAGCAATCAACCAACAAATAAAACAATTACAGTTAACAAGAACAATAAATGTTTATTAAAAATTAAAATACCTTCCATAGTAATACTTGCAGGATCAGATAGATAAGTTTGCCAAAGAGCTGGACTGTCGCAGTGTGTTATAAAAACCATTTTTTTGTTAGTATAAAAACTTAATTATAAATTAAATATTTATCTTGTAAGTTAAATAATCGTAAATAAAAATATACGTTTTCATAACTTTTTAAAATTATCTATTATTTATTTCTCAGCAACACTTGAATTTTTTCCAAATGAAAAAGCATCAAATACAACATAGAAGAAAAATAGAGAAGATATAGCAGAAATATAAGAACCTCATGATGCAATTTTGTTAAATACAAAATATGCATCAGGATAATCTGGAATTCGTCTTGGCATACCCGCAACACCTAAAAAATGCATTGGGAAAAAGGTTAAATTTACTCCTAAGAAAAAACTTCAAAAATGAATTTTTCCTAATATTTCTGAATAACGAACACCAGTGATTTTTTCAAATCAAAAATAAAGCCCTCCAAGCATAGAAAAAACTGCTCCCATTGATAACAGTGGCCTAATATACTAATCCTTTGATTTATCAATATATCGACCCCAAACCGTACAGGCGACTTTCACCGCATACGGCTCTCCACAAAATCATATTGTTCACCAAGCTATCTTCAATCTCTCCTTTACTAAAATTCTCTAGCCAGTTATTTTATTCTTTATCCCTCCAATTAGAGTCACTAGGATTATTTGAAACAGCAGCTCAAACAGCGTTTTGTAATCGTTTTTTAGCACATGAAGTCCTCTAAGTTTTCCATATGCTAGACTGATTCACCAACTTTTCAATTAACGAGTTAAGGTCTCAGAACCTCGGGTTTATTGGTTTTTCAGTACGAAGCCTTGTATGTCTTTATGGAGGGATACGATATGACTTTTCCCTTTTGAATTATAGTCAGGTGTTTTCCGTATTTCTTAAATACTCCTCTCAAAGTTCTGAGTTTCATCTTGGAGCATATTGTAAGAGCACACGAGTATTTCAAAATAAAATGAACTCTAGCAGCAACCCTAACATAGTTGTTTGCTAGACTATAATAATTCAGTATCCCTCTTTCTATGGTCTTGTACGTTTTCACAATATCCCATAAATCAAAGTTTACATATCTTCCATTTCTAGTAGGTTTATTTTTCGCACTTACAAAACCTTTATCTTTTAGTTTCTCAACTATTTGTTTAATAGGCGCATTTATTCTACAGTTGGAAGTTTTTGCGCTAACTACCTCCTCTGAATTACAAGCAACAGCCTTTTTACTTTTTGACATACAATTTATATTGTACCCTAAAAATAAAGCTTTTCCAGTTTCCCCGTGAGTAATCTTGGTTTTGTCTATATTCAGCGTTAATGCTAGCTCTTTTTTTAAATACTCCTTAATTTCTCTTCTAATTTCCAAACAATGTTCCTTCGATCCAATGACCCCAAAAAAGAAGTTATCTTCGTATCGTACATAGTACAATCTGGGAAAATTTGGATCTGTGGAAACTCTGATTGGAATACCTTGACTAACAAACTTTCTAAATTCTTTACGCGTTTTTGTATCGTCAGAATTTGCTTTAATTCTAACACCCATTGAATGTTTAGGAATCAACTGTTCTTCAACTCAAACATCAAACGGGTGCATATAAATATTGAATAGAATTGACAGCAGGTTTCTACCTTGCATAAACTCTATGGCCATAGGGTTTATTGAGTTAGGTTTGTCTCCATATCTTACTCGCAAATATTTGTAAATAAGGTCGATGAACGGTTCATCATCTATTCGAGTCCGTAATAATTTCATCAAAATTGTGTGGTCCATCGGTGAATGCTGATGTTCAATATTCCCTTCGATGAACCAATTTGATCGAGCAAACTGAGATCTTATAACTTTTAAAGTTGTATGACATTCTCTGTTGCCTCTAAACGCATGTGATGAGTCTCGGAAGTATCGTTCAAAAACAAGATCTAGTAAGGTTCTCATCGCTTTTTGGACTATATCGTCTTTGAGCGATGGGACAATTAAAAGTTTAGGTTTACCACTTGGTTTTGATATATACATTCTTTTACTAGGTTCAAAATTAAATTTCCCGTTTCGGAACATATCTTTTGTAGTTTCAAACCAATTATCGTCAATTTCATCCAGCGTTTCAGGGTTCTGATGCGAGATCATGCTACCTTTACGTGACTTAATATTGACATAGCATCCTGTTAAAAATTCTTGGTTAGATATTATAGTAGTTAAATTATTACATTTTCCATTTATCTTTAGATCATTTTCTAGCTTTTTGAATTGACTTTTGATAAATTGACCCTCAAACCAATTTTCTCCAATCATGATTTTGCTGGGTTTCTTCCCACAGATGATAGTGGTACTATAAACCCTCCGTTTTCCCCAGTCTTTCGACTTTCGGAAAATCCCGAATTCCGTCAGTTTTTGGCATATAATGTCTTTAGGACTCCCTCCAATTTTTCTGGGATTTCCAGTAGGTTGCTTCGATTGGTTCAGTGAATCATTCATTACGTAACATAACTCACCCTGCACTTTATTTAAAAGGAGGACTTCAGACCCCACCGTTGGATTGGGATTCGTTAACCTATCCATGGACATTGTTATCTCGACCTTCGCTTTTTCAGAAGGCCTTTTTACACATGCTGTGTTCCCTTGTGAGGTTGGCCCTCTCCGGTAAGTGTAATGATTTACTATTATACTATTATTCATACTAGAACCAATTAAATAGGTTTATTTATATAAACAACCAAAAACTGCGTTAGACGGCGCCCCGTAATGAAAGTGAGCCACAACATAATAAGTGTCGTGTAAAGCAATATCTATACCAGAATTAGCAAGAACAACTCCGGTTACACCACCTACAGTAAATAAAAAAATAAAACCGATAGCAAATAAACCTGGAGTTCTTAAATCTACAGATCCTCCCCATAAAGTGGCAAGCCAACTAAATATTTTAATTCCCGTTGGAATAGCAATAATCATTGTTGCTGCAGTAAAATAAGCTCTAGTATCTATATCTAAACCTACAGTAAACATATGGTGAGCTCATACAATAAAACCTAAAACACCAATAGAAAACATAGCATAAATCATTCCTAAATATCCGAATATAGGTTTTTTTGCTGTACTAACTACGATGTGACTAATAATACCAAACCCAGGTAAAATTAGTGGGATAAGAAGATAATTCATAGCTTTTCAACCTTAGAATTAAGAACTTTCCCCCAAACCGTACGTGAAAGTTTCCTTTCATACGGCTTTCCAAAATTCAGATGAAAATTAACATTATTTTTCAAATTCTTTAATTGACTCTCTACACACCTCTACTTATATAAGTTATTTAGTTTCTCTATTCAATCGATTTTATTCTCTTTTTATAAAGAAATTTTAAATCTTTATTTTTTCGAGCATGATGCGTTTCACTTAGAGTTTTTTTCACCTATAAGGCAACTCTGACTCAAATTACTATGCGTCAACTTATTATCCCGACGAATATTCAAAACAGTAGCTGGATTTAGAGAATTAATACGAAATTGTTGTGTACGAGCAGATATTTTGGGTATATACAGTTTGACTCCAGTTTTTTTACACTCTAGGTATTTTCCGAATTTCTTAAATACTTTTGAACGATAACGAAGTTTATATTTAAGAGCTAAAGTCAAAGCACACGAATGTTTTAACCCATGAACTAAGAATCCTAAACTTTTGGCGTTATCCACCAAAGAATAAGAGTTTAAAATTCTACGTATCTGTAAGTTAAAAAGTTGAATAATATCGGAATGATCCTGATTAATCACTCACCTAAGCGCAGTGGGGATAACTTTTTTTGACTTAAGTCTTTTAAACATCTTGTTGTCTATACCTTTTTGTAATAATTTTTCTAAAGGTGCGAACATTTTAGTTATCGAGATTGCTCGAACTTTGAGTGTGTTATGATTATTTCTTTTTATAAGTTTTACTCATTTTTCTTTTTCTCAACTCCTTTTAATTTGAGTACCTAAAAAAAAGACTCCCTCTTTATTAAAATTAGATATTGAATTTTTGGTTAAACTTAAATTAAGCGATAATCTTTCCTTCAGAAAATTTCCTAAATCGTTTTGGACTTTAATACAATTGTCTTTTGAACCTCTTATCCCGATAACGAAATCATCAGCATATCGGATATAACTAAGTATTCGAAAATTGATGTCCAAGGGATCTTTATCTTTCAGTCCACGTTGTACCAACTGAAGAGACTTTTTTTTGGATGAATCTAGGTACCCTTTCCATCGTGTATGCTGGATCAAGTTATATTGTTTGGGTTGTCTCTTCTGTTTTCTTTTGTCGAAAGACTTTTTTAATTTTTCGATGTAAAGATCCATTTCGTGTAGGTAAATATTACAGAGTAATGGGCTAAGTGAGTTCTCTAGAGAGATTCCTATCTTAGGCCATACAAGTTGTTCGTTTTCTTTAAATGGCGTTTTTAAAGATTTTTTAACCAATGTTATAGTTTTATCACATTGAATTTTTTTTCGAAGAATTTCTACCAATATCTTATGATCTATAGAATCATAACATTTCGATATACTTCCTTTTAACACCCAAGAGACATCAAACAGTTTATGTTTTAATGAGTATAAAGCTGAATGATGGCTTTTATTGGGTCTGAATCCGTGTGAACAGTCTTTAAAAATATTTTCGTATATTGGCTCTAAAATTTGCAGCATTGCTGTTTGAACAACTTGGTCTCTCGGACTTACGGCTTCTAGTGGTATTATTTCTTTTTTCCCTGGTTTTAAAATTTGCATTCTGTTTATCGGAGAAAAATTAAATTTGCCAGCTAAAAGCTCGAGTTTTATTTGATTTAACCCTTCTAAGTTAATTCCATCGAGCTTATCAGTGCCCCTTGTAAAAGCCTTATGTCCGGGATTGTTTTTTATTGCCTCATACGCTAATGTTAGATTTTTCATATTTGCGATATCGTGAATAACTTTAGTTACTCTGTCAGATAGGATATCTGTTCCGCTTTCCCGAATAGCGCCTCCTTGAAGATTAATGCTATTCATCGAGCAAAATTGTCGAATTTCTGGTCTCCTTTGGATTTTTAATCCTACTACGAGACCTCCGAACCCATAGGGCTTTCGCCCCTTAGGGTTTCCCATAGTTCCTATAATTACGTCATGTACTGCCTTAGATCGTTGCGAAATGTTCTCCTGATGGGAGTTGCGTCCAATATTTATTCGAGAGTCTCCATACATCCTGAAAGAAACCCATATTAGAGATAGACCTTTACTTGTTATGTTACATCTACCGCTCAATGTAAAGCCGCGATTACGTATCAACTTTGTTAACCTAATCATAGCAGTCGTAGCTCGCCAAAACTTTTCGGGATTAACAAGTTCCCTCGTCTGACTTTTTTTCCCGCTACCATCCTTACCGTTTCCAGTAAAAATGGGGAAAAATGCTTTAAGACCTTGTGAATAAATAAGCCTAGTTATCATTATAACTAACGTAAAAATAAGCGCAATGGCGCACGGATGTAAACTTCTGGGTGCCCAAAAAATCAAAAAAGGTGTTGAAATAAAACAGGATCTCCTCCACCAGCAGGGTCGAAAAAAGTGGTATTAAAATTTCGATCAGTTAATAACATGGTAATTGCTCCCGCTAACACTGGTAAAGATAGCAGTAGTAAAAATGCTGTAATTAAAACAGATCATACGAATAGTGGAAGATTATGGAAAGATAAACTTTTTACTCGCATATTAAAAATCGTACAAATAAAATTAATGGCGCCTAAAATAGAGGATGCACCTGATAGATGTAAACTAAATATCGCTAAGTCTACAGAACCACCAGAATGAGCTGTAGCTCCAGATAATGGCGGATAAACTGTCCATCCAGTACCTACACCAGCTTCCGTTAACATCGATGCAAATAACAATAATAATGATGGTGGTAATAATCAAAAACTAATGTTATTCATTCTTGGGAATGCCATATCTGGGGCACCAATCATTAAAGGAACAAATCAGTTACCAAAGCCTCCAATTAGTGTCGGCATTACCATGAAAAAAATCATCAAGATAGCATGACCCGTAACGATAACGTTGTATAGATGGTGATTATATTCTAAAAAATTACCATTAGGTTGAGCCAAAGTTATTCGGATATAAAGAGACAAAGCGGTACCAGCAACGCCAGAAACTGCCCCAAAAATTAAATACAAAGTTCCAATATCTTTGTGATTTGTTGAAAAAAGTCAACGAGTTACAAAAGCATAAACAGGGCTTAAAGACGAATGTTGCGATGTCATTTATATGATTTCAAGTTTAATAATTATTATTTTGACCAAAAAAAACTAAGTACAAAAAACAAAATAAAAACCTTAAAATCTACATTGATACCTGCTGCCACTCAAAATTGTCGTACTCCTAAAAGTAACGTAAGGCTTGTCAAAATTAAAAACGTATAATGATACAAATATCCTGTTTGTAACTTTGAGATACATGAAGCTTTTTTTGTTATCAAAGACGATAACCCCATTGGCCCGAAAACTTCAACGATTCCTCTATCAATTGTTTTATAAGTAACAGTATAACTAACAGTAAAAAAAAATTGACCAATGTACTCATTGTACACTTTATCAAAAAACCATTTTTTATTAAAAAAATTATAAATTTTTTTACCAATAGCAGACATTTTCAGTTGAACCAATAATTTACTGCTAAATAAATAAAGCAAAAATGAAGATGTAACACCTAATAGACTTAAAATTACGGGTAAAATTTTGAAGATGTGAGTAATAAATTCTGAATCTACACGGTTCATGTTTTGAGGGCTCGTAAAAATAGCGTTCCCTCAAAAATCACTCCCAAAACCAATAATCATATCTTTAGCGTAAAACCCTATAAGCACACTAGGGATAACTAACAGAAATAAAGAAATTGTGATTTGGTACGAGGAATCGTACGCTGAACAAATTACGGTCTTAAAACCATTTGGTGGCGATAAAAAAGTAAGATAAATTAATCGAGTTGAGTAAAAAGCGGTAAGAAAAGCACCTAAACTACCCAAAATATAGCTAAAATGACCTTCTAACGTATATTTTCCGTAGGCAACTTCGAGAATAACATCTTTTGAATAAAAACCTGTTAGAAATGGAAATCCAATAAGAGCTAAAGAGCCAATCACCATCATAGAATACGTAAATGGTACTAGTTTTTTTAAACCTCCCATTTTTCGCATATCTTGTTCATCTGCTACAGCATGAATTATAGAACCAGCACCTAAAAAAAGTAATGCCTTAAAAAAAGCATGATTAACTAAATGAAAAACTCCAACGGAATAGTTAGATAAACCGCAAGCAAACACCATATAACCTAATTGACTACAAGTAGAATATGCAATTACTCGTTTTAAGTCATTTTGCAGTAATCCAACAGTAGCTGCAAAAAATGCAGTACAAGCACCTATAACTGTAACTAACTTAAGTATACTAGGTGTATATTCGAATAAAGGAGAAGTACGTGCAATTAAAAATACTCCGGCAGTTACCATTGTTGCTGCATGAATAAGAGCAGATACAGGCGTAGGGCCTTCCATAGCGTCAGGTAACCAAGTATGTAAACCTAATTGCGCTGATTTTCCAACAGCGCCTACAAACAAAAAAAAGCATACAATAGTAATTAAATCTAAATCAAAGCTTAAAAAATTATAAACCTTATGAGTAAATATTGGAGTTATCGCAAAAACTGTAGCATAATCTACAGCTTTATACTCTACGAAAATAATTAAAATTCCAATTACAAGCCCAAAATCACCAATTCGATTTAAAATCATTGCCTTTATTGCAGCTTTGTTCGCTTGTATTCGAGTAAATCAAAAATTAATAAGTAAATAAGAGCATAATCCAACACCCTCTCATCCGACAAACATTTGGATGAAATTATCTGCAGTAACTAAAATCAACATAAAAAATGTAAAAAGAGATAAATAAGACATAAATCTAGGAAGATGTGGATCATGAGCCATGTATTCTGTGGAATATAAATGTACTATTGAAGAAACAAACGTAACTACACAACACATAACAACTGTCAAAGAATCAAAAAGAAAACCTCAATCTACATTTAACATTTCGGAATTAATTCAAGGGGTAAGCTTTATATACACACAACAATTTAATAATGCTACCTCATAAAAAACAAAAAGAGATATGAAAAAAGCAAATGTCATACAACTTACAGTAATATAAGATGCTCCAGAAGGACCAAGCTTTCGGCCGAATAACCCAGCACAAAACGACCCAATAAATGGTAAAAAAATCAACAATAAATACATAAAAAGTTTTTTAATTATCAATTATAAAACTCTGATAAAAATGAGAGGAAAATTGGATCGAATAATTATTAATCTCAGATATTTTTCCATTTACTTTTTTGAATATTTTTATCTCAAAATTTTAGACCAAAGATAAAATTATATGAAATGTATAAATGACTACAAGGTTTTAGGTATTTATTTTTGTTAGTTTAAATCGGCATCGTATTTTTTATTTTAAAATTATTAACCCTTCAACGCTTTTATAAGTTTAGTATCAGATTTTTTTGTACCAAAGTTCTAAATCAAAGATAAAATCATATTAAATCCATGCAAATTTGCAAATGTTTGACTTTATAAGTTTAAGTTTAAAGATTCTTGTATTATTTTAAAATACCTTTAGTCGCGAAATTAGTAGCTCCTCAAAGCTTTTATGCTTTTATTCTTTAAAACTTTTACAGCAAAGTTCTAAATCAAAGATAAAATTACTTTAAATCATGAAATTAGTAAAAAATTTGGAATATTTACCTTTTTAACTCTTTAATTAAAACGTTTGCATCGTATCTTTTATCATTAAATCCCTAGTTTTGAAAAAGTTATTCCGACAACTTTTGAAAAACTAGCGTGACAGCCTCGAAGTTTAGAAAAAAAAATTTCACCGTAGCACTTTTGAGCCGTGTTTTGACTATACGTGGATTCTATCGGTGTTTA
>Ga0209668_10000085_pt1 | contig 37044 bp, 42 predicted proteins | sample FrelakmetPLP11PL_FD_187150 | JGI IMG/M metagenome (GOLD analysis project Ga0209668, IMG submission 187150) | Freshwater lake sediment microbial communities from the University of Notre Dame, USA, for methane emissions studies - PLP11 PL (SPAdes)... | ecosystem: Environmental > Aquatic >...
CAGCAACAGCCGAAATTTATCTTCCGAAATACGGGCACGTTTTAGATACTTGTTTTTCATAGTCTAGTAAGCATTTTAACACACTTCGGCTGTTCTATGCTTCACAAGACCCTAAATAATTAACAATCATTGAAGCTCTACCAGCAGCCAAGGACATAATTGCATCATGAACATTTCGAAATCTTTGTAGTGCTTAATCCACTAGGAGCTTGGAGAATGAAAAGTCGGCGAGTTTGATCGGATTTATAAAACTCTTGGTTCTAGGATTATCTTCCAACTGGTTTGGTTATCCGGCCAGCCGTTATTTGAACAAACCTTCAATTTATTTAAAGTATTCTTGTAAGAATAATTTCATCTTTCTTTCATATCATCGGTATGAACTAATACTGAAAATGAAAGAAAAGACTGAATTAAATATTGAGGGCATTCCTGTTAGGATTTATTCCGACAGGGCCAAAGATTACATCTCCTTAACAGATATCGCAAAATATAGAGATAATAAGCGTACAAACTATATCATACAAAACTGGATGCGTAATAAAAGCACTATTGAATTTCTTGGGCTTTGGGAAAAAATTAATAACCCTAATTTTAAAGGCATCGAATTCGATGCCTTTAAAAATTCAGCAGGTGCTAATAGTTTTACTTTAACTCCTCTGCAATGGGTGACCACTACATTAGCAATAGGCATTATCATAAAGCCAGGTCGTTACCATGGGGGAATATTTGCGCACAAAGACATAGCTTTTGAATTTGCTAGTTGGATTAGTTCAGAATTTAAACTATATTTAATAACTGAATTTCAGCGCTTTAAAGAAAGTGAGAATCGCTTTCAAAAAACGAGCTGGGATGTTTCTAGAATACTCTCAAAAATTAATTACAAAATTCATACCGACGCAATAAAACAAACCCTTATTCCGCAAGAAATCGCGAGCTCACTGGTCAATAAGGTTTATTCGGATGAGGCTGATGTGTTAAATATAGCATTATTTGGTCAAACTGCTAAAAATTGGCGCGACAAGAACGTTCACATAACAGGGAATATCCGAGATTACGCAACTATCGAACAACTCGTTATTCTCTCAAACCTAGAGAGTATTAACGCTGAATTAATTAGATCAGGCATACCGCAAAAAATACGATTGAGAAAATTAAACCAAATTGCAATTTACCAAATGGGCTCGATTTTAGGATTAACTGGTTTAAAAAAGCTTAATTAACATTATAAATTATACGTGTGTCATTTGTCTCAGTCCCATTCCAGTGATATTATCAAACTAGTCATCTGCCGAGCTCTATTAATTAATACAACTTTACTGAATAAAGGTATATGTCACAAGGTGAACTGAAAACTTTTCTCGAAACATATCCTGATCAATTAGCTTTTCTACCAACGACGTATATACCTTCCAAGGGCTCATTCAATTGGCCTGTTTATGAGGATAGACCTAATCAACAACCTATTACCCCATATTGTGATTGGATAGAGAAATCGTGGGTTTCAATTATGGCCCAACACTTTAGTATGATAGAGGCTATCCCAGAATTGTGGTCACCAAATAATTCAGCGATTCAATTAGATCCTTGTCCCGTTCTTATCAAGCACGTCAAGACTTACCCGTCAGGTATTATGCGTTATGAAAATAAACTTGCGGTTACAAGTCCCCCATATGTATTTGTTGATGGGCAACGGGTGACAGTAGTACATCATGACCACGCATCGACAGCAAGGGAGGAACTTCCATCTTTAGTTGGATCCGGTCTACCCCTGTATGTCTCTCTTATAAGATGGTTAAATCCGTCAAAAATATCTATTGAAGCAAGGAAAGCTTTATCTAAAATTGAGCCGTAAATGAACTGCGTTGTATAGTTATTCAACCACCACCCTCTTTGAAAATCTTTTTCTCCTATCCCAATCGATGTTTGGTTAAGCTATAGGTAATGGGGGAATGCTAGCCGAATCAGCGTTAATGCTCGGATCATATCGAAAATTCGTGAGAGCAGGAATCTCACTAACTTTTAAAGCTTGCGCAGAATGATTTTGCCACATTATGCTAATGCTAGTCAAATTACCAACTTCTATATCCTTATAGCCCGCTCCGGAAGTGTCTAGCGCAGGTTTGTAAGCCATAAGACATCTTTGAGCTACTAGTTCAGGACATTCAAACTCGGGATTTGGAATAAAGGGTGCTCCAGCTTCTAGAATTAATACCATTTCGTCATGCGGGAAACCAGGATTAAGCTCTTCCAGTGATTCTAATCTTGCTCTTTTTATGGCCCTTTTATCCGGAGTTGTTTGCCGCTCTAGTCCATACTCGGCGACGATTTCGATAGGGGAACCACCTTCTGGGTTTCTATACTTAGCCAACAATACTTCAACCTCTGTGGAAATTCTCTGCCGTCCCTCTCGGGAAGATTCTTGGTCAAATAAAAATGTTATGTCCTTGGCTCCGAAATATCTTACAGCATTATCTACCACCATACTCAGTGGGGTTCTTCCCTCTCCGTCCGCCTTTAACAAAACCTCTCTTATATCTTTATATGTTCGTGGCAGGGTTGTACTAGCAAGACTAATAATCGTTTTAAAGGATTTTGGTGGCATAATTAAAATAGATAATTAAATTAAGTTCTAATATGTAATTATATCACAGCGTTTACTTTAAGTAATTTTTTGTCTAGTGTTAATAACTGCGCTTTTAATCGTTTAGTGATCGCTATTACACTGCAGTCGTTGGCCTTTAAAGAGGTCCGTATTTTTAGGGGCAGCTTAGCAATATATTCCAAATCGGCAGTTGTTGTTAGTTCAAAATCTCGATAATCGATCAACTCAGTTAGCAACGATATGAATTCGTTTGGGTAAGGGTTCTTAATTAAAGTCTCGATAACACAAATCAATGGAATTTCAAAACTTATCGTATCTGCCTCGATCAAAAACAGCCTTTCTTTTGCCTGGTTATGCAAAATGTCGGAAGGATTTAATAGAGCCAATACGAAACTCGTATCTAGGACAAAGCGGTGCGTTTTCATGCTCGTAAATCCCTAACATGCTTTACGGAATCTTTATTGTAAAAATCGAATTTTGCAACATTAACAGCAATTTTTTTTAAGAATTTTTCTAGTTTTACCTTAGATCCTTTTTTAATATTTTCAGCCACAAATTTAAGTTGATATTGGCTATGTGTTGGTTTAGACTTGACTATAGTCAAGACTGTTCCGCCTTCGGCCAGCTTTAGATAATACCCAACTTTTTGTTGAAACGTGGTAGAACTGATGGTCATTTTTATAGATATTTAAATGATCATATCTATAATACCATCCGGGGAATTTGTAGTCAAATTGAATTAATAATCTCCTTGTATATATCCTTGGCGATCTTCAAGTCGCTAATGCTTACGTATTCACCTATCGTAAACTCTGTATTACGTGGACCAGGACCAAAAGCAATACAAGGGCAATCCCATTCCGGCTTTACATATGCACCTTCAAAAAGACCGGTCTTATCTAATTCTTTATTATAGGAGAATTTGCCCATTACTTTACTCATTGATAATTCAACTAATTGTAGTTTTTCTTTTGGTGTGAAAACTGGCTGAATCTCTAAATTGCATGTGAATTGCCTTATTTTTACCGAGAGAGGTTTTGCCAATTCTTGTAATTTTTTGAGAATAAATTTTGCATTCACATCAGAGTTCGAGATCCGAATATCTAATAAGACTCTAGCTATATCTGGAACAGCGTTTGCCTGTTCAATTATTCTACCATCCTGTTCTCGTCCACCCTGTAAAGAGCTAAAATTGATCGAATTCATCCCAATTTGTTTAGTATTTTTTTTTGATAGGCTTATCTTTAATTTCTTAATTAATTCATAGGCGGCTTCAATCGCATTTACGGCTTCTTCTGGCCTACTACCATGTCCAGACCTTCCAATTACGTCAAAACGAACTTCAGTTATTCCTCTACACCCATTTAGGATTTGCAAATTCGTAGGTTCAGTAAAGACTGCAAGATCAGGTCGATATTTGTACTCTCTTAGAAAATCTATTATTCCAGCAAAATAATATTCTTCATCGTAATCAAAAACGATTGCAATGGGGGGTAAATTAGCCTGAAGATCTTCAACAGCAGAAATTATTGCAGCGAGGCCACCTTTCATATCGCTGGCGCCTAAGCCAAACAATTTATCTCCTTCTACGCGTACATCCATTTGCTTTTCTACGCTTAGAACTGGTTGTACTGTATCCATATGACAGGAGAATACCAACGTTGGGCTTGTCGTATTAGATGCAATTATATTAAACCTTTCACCATCTTTTTCCTTTTGTTTAACAACTTGCAAGGTCTTTATATTGCTTTTAAAATATTCAAAAATAAAATTACCTAACGTGATTTCATTGATATTGTTTTCCTTATCAAGGTAACTAGGTATAGAAACTATCTTTTGTGCCAAATTTAAAATATTCATAATTTGTTTAAGTTATTAAGTTAAGTAATCCATTTTCGAGGGAAAAAATTCTATCTGAATATTTTTCTGCCAAAGTAGTTTCGTGAGTTACAACCATAATCGCCAAATTTTGTGTTTTGGCTAGATCTTTTATCAAGACGAACGTTTTTTCACGTAAATTATTATCCAGAGCAGATGTTGGTTCATCAAAAAGTATGGCCTCGGGGGACATTGCCAACGTCCGTGCAATAGCCGCCCTCTGTTGTTGTCCTCCCGATAATTGATAAGGGTAATTAAATTTTTTATCTAAAATACCCACTTGGTCTAAAACCAAATCAATGATCTTATTTCTTTGATCCTTATCAATTTTTCTAACAACCCTTAACGGCAAATCTATATTGTCTTTTACAGTAAAATTTGGAAACAAATAAAGATCTTGGAAAACATATCCAACCTTGTTTAATATGTTTCTTGAATTTCTTACGTCGACTCCACCGATGTTAATAGACCCGCTATCAATTCCATCTAATAGTTTTATACACCTTAACAAAGTGGTCTTGCCGACTCCTGAGGGGCCAACTACTGAAACAACCTCACCCTTGGACACCTCTAAACTTATGTCTTTTAAGATGGTATTTTTAAAATACGATTTGTATATGTTTTTTATTTCAATCATATCCTTGTTTCTGCTAATTTAAATTTTGTTAATTTATTTTCAACCTTTTTCCCCACAAATATGATTAATCCATTAAAGAGCAAGTAAAAAATCGCTAGTAATAAAAATGGGGAGAAATCAAAAGTTCTCACTACGAGTACCTTAGCATTTTTCAAGAGTTCCTCTAATCCAATAGTCGCCACGATCGGCAAATTGTACATAATATTAATAATATCATTCGTGATTGCGGCAGAAGATCGCCAATATGCTTGAGGTAAAACAATATACCAAATTGTCTGATAATAGGTCATCCCTAAAGCTTGCGCGCTATCATACTGCCATCTTTCGATGGACTTGATTCCTACTCTTAGGGTTTCATTCATATATGCTACCCACGAGATCACGAATGTTATTAATGCCGCGTCAAATGCGTCCAGTGTAATATTAAAAAATAGAGGTAATGCAAAGTAAATAACATAAAGTTGCAACATCAGTGGGGTGCCACGTATAAGGTTTGTAAACAGGGTGAGCAGTTTACCAGAGAATTTGTTATTACCACTTCGAATCAAAGCGACGATCGTTGCAATAGGTATTGATATAATTATTGTCAACATCCAAAGCTCTAGCGTAACAACCGCTCCTTGCAATAAATAATTTATTGTTTGCCCTGTATATTCCATGATATTTTATTTTGTGATCATATCTTTACCAAACCACTGAATCGAAATTTTTGTCGCGGTTCCATCCTGCTTCATATCGTTAAGTGTTTTGTCTAGGATCTCAAGTAAAGCAGTGTCAGCTTTACGTATACCTACTCCGGCGCCCAATTCGGTACTTTGCTCCTCGATGGTTTTATATTTAAAACCTTTTGAATTTATATAGTAGTATGCGAAAACACTATCCCCATAAACGGCATCAATGCGACCGTTATCTAAGTCTAGTAAGCTCTCCTGGAAACTACTGTACGATTTGATCGATTTAAGTTTCGAGGCAATGGGGTCGATCTTTAACGCCTCCTCATTTGATGACCCAGCTTGTACTCCTATGACTTTTCCAATTAAATCATCCTTGGAATTAATTGCGGAGTCATCTTTAATCAGATATATATAAGGCCCTTTAAAGTATGCTTCTGTAAAATTAATCTGCTGTTTTCTCTCATCGGTAATTGACATACCGCTCCAAATCACATCAATATCTTTTTTATTTAATGACAAAATAATTGTAGACCAATCGATCGGTTTGAAAACTGGATTTAATCCAATCCTTCTAAATGCTTCTTTTGCAAGATCAATATCGAAGCCGACTAATTCCCCTTTTTCATCCCGGAAAGTTATTGGTGGATACTCTTGATCCAAACCCACTACTATATCTCTCTTGCCCCATTTACTAATAAACGAGTCAGGATCTTTTATACTATCACCGTTCGTCTTATTTGTTTGTAGGGAATATGCTAATAGTGAAATCACTACGATCGATATTACAACTACAATTCCTATTATGGTTTTGAGGTTTTTCATGTTAATAAATTAAAAAAATAAAAAATAAAAAACCAGCTGATGCTGGTTTCTGTAAATTAAACGAACATAGTTCCTTTAGCCGTCAGATGCCAGCATATTTGAACTGTGGTGATGGTTTATTCTGGAAATTACAGTAGCGTATCCGTTCATACCTCTTTTTAACCACTGATTAACACGAGTTACAGTCGCAATACTAATGCCGGTTTCTTGTGCAGTTTGGCGTTGCGACTTACCCTCAGCCAGCCCTAAGGCGACATCGAATCTGCCCGCAAACTCTTCTATTTCCGATTCTGTCATAAGATCGCGGCAAAAATTAGCTACCTCATTCTCCGTTTTCAATTTGAGAAAGGCGTTAAATAATTGTTTTTTCTTTTTATCGTAAGTATATTTATTCATAACGTAATAATACATTAATACGCTATGTTTTGTCAAATATGATAATTGGATTAAAGAAAGTTTTTATCGATCACCGAGATAATCTCATCAAATAGGGTCGGATCAAAATCGGGTTTATATAGCATAACAGTGCAGTTAATTTTCGTAATATCATCTTCCTGATTGACAATTGGTTGCCGCCCAAACCACCTCACTTTTAAACCGATCTGTTCCGCAATAAATATACAGCCAAGTACATCCCACGTGCTTAAATGATCAAACAAGATAAAATCGGCCCCACCTCTAAATAAAGCATAACCTGCATAAACTGCTGAGCCTTGCGTCCCAAATGATAATTGTCTTCCTTTTGTAAAATCAATAAGTGCTCTACCTATTTGCCTAGAACTTGGTGCACAAAAAAACAAGGGTTTAAACTTAAAGAACTCCCCCCGTGTAACTCTGCAATTATTCGAATCAAATGCCCCAATATCCTTAATAGCATAAAAGTATTCCGTTTTGAGGTTTGGATAAAATATCACACTATAAATTGGAACAGTTTTATGATATAACACAATACTTATTCCCCAATCATCAAGATTTCTAGCGAATGTATGGGTGCCATCAATAGGATCTATAATAAACGTATACTCCCCAATAGTATTATCCTTACTTTCCTCACTAATAACTTTACTATCAGGTATGAATGAACAAAGTGCTTCTGTTAATACTTCATTAATAGCAAAATCCGCTTGAGTAACAAGAGTTTTATGGTTTTTAATATCAACTTTTTCATTTGCGATATTTGTGTTGTTAAAATATTGCGTAATAATTGGTAACACAAATACCCTGTATAATTCTAGGATTTGTTGATGTAAGTTTTGGATTTGAATAGTTGTCATATTTTACCGTATAAATTCAATTTATTTATCTTTTCTCTTTATAGACAGGAATATTATAGCCCTTACGGGCATTCCAGACAAATTACAATTCTGTGGTATAATATCAATGTCTTATTACACCTACCTTGACGGATTTATTGAACACAAAATTAAAGACAGCATAAATACAGGACTTGACCTGAGTTTAATATTCCGCAGCTTCATTTTCAACTCCCTAGCTTAAAATTTCAAAATTCTAGTTATTTCTGTATCCAAGTTCGCTCTGGAATCTCGATTTTATATAACTATTACTTTTGAAATGGCTTTTAAAAAAATTTACAACATTTACTTGATTACGGGACTGTTTAACGTAACCAACGCTATTGTTTTCACAACTTATTTTCTTTATTTAACAAATGAATTGCATCTGTCATATGCGATGGCCACCCTGTTAGATTTGCCCGTTTTTATAACGCAACTTGTTGTGGAGCTGCCGTCGGGCTTTTTTGCAGATAAGTTCGGTTTAAAACGATCAGTTATTATTGGAACAATTGCATTAACAATCGCCCCAATTATTTATTGTATGAGTACAAACTATGCACTCCTTTTTATTGATGGATTGTTTTACGGTATTGGCTTTGCATTTATATCTGGAGCTTTTGAAGCTCTCGCATACAACACCTTCGCGGATGAATTAAAACGATTCTTCACGATTAGGCAACTAGTTCAAAATACAGTAAACATTATTGTTCCGGTGATAACAATCTGGCTAGCTCAAATAGTGGGTTTAAGGATATTCTACTTCTCCGACCTTCTCTTTAAGGTCTTGATTTTAGCAATTCTGATCTTTGGAATCGATGATGTTAAAAAGGTATATGAGGCGCCTAAGTATGGTCTCGGATTTATAAGGGTTGGTTTTGCATCTGTTCTTAAACAATTACGCGCATCAAAGGCGGTTTTTTATCAAGCAAATTCACAGTTCTTATGGGGTATTACTGCAACTGCGGTTGATATGTTTTGGATTAAATTAATCGCAATTTCGGCGGGACAAAATAACGTTGGATTTGTTTTTGCATCAGCAAGTATTGTTGCCATTGTCGGTAATGTTATCGCATACAGATTGAAGATAATAAAGACAGCCTTTTGGACAACTTTCTTAATTCACTCAGTTTTTGTGATCTTTGCAGGAACATTTATTGGAAGCGGTTTTGCAATATTATGTGTCTTGGGACGAAGTTTCTTTGGTAATATTCATGAGGTTTTATCACAAATCATTGTTAATAAAATTATAGTTGATGATAGGGCTTCGATGTTTTCATTTTTCTCATTTCTTACTGGTATTGGGAAAATCATTGCAATATTGTTCATCGGCGTTATAGCAGATACATATGGCGTAGGAAGTGTATGGATATTGGCTGGATTAATACTATTGGTAATAAGTTGGCAGTTATACCAGGTCCAGAAACATATTGAATAAACTCATTTGTCTCGGTCTCGTTCCGGTGTTATCATCAAAGAATGAAGAAACTGCTTTTGCTTTTTTTGCCAGTAGTGATCATTGCTATCTTTGTAATTATTCTACTATCTTCACAAAGAGGGACGAAAACCCCTGACGAAAGATTCGGTTTTTTAAGAGACGCACCAAATATCGACCTGGAGAATATTGAGGATACGGGCGCAACATGGCTTAGACCAAATTTTGGCTACTTTGTTTGGGGCGTTATGCAAAAAGATGAAAATTCTCCGATAGATTTCTCAAAGACAGACGAACTGGTAAGTAAGGCACAAAAGCATGGCCTGTCATTATTAATAACACTTTTTCCTTTTGCAGACTGGGACCAAAAATCAAATGGGGAAAGGTGTAGGGTATCAGAGAAAGATAGTATGCTTCCTCAAAGTAAGGGGGGGTTTGTAACCGAGGGGTTGCCTTATTACCGCTGTAACCCAATCAACTGGTCTGCTTATGAGAGATGGTTAACCGCAGTTGTAGAAAGATACGATGCCGATGGAAAAGAAGATATGGTTGGACTCGAATCTTCAATATTACATTATGAAATTGGAAACGAACCCGATTTAACAAAAGATCCTAATAGCGATACAGGAATGTTGTTTTATATAGGGACTCCCGAAAATTATGCCGAGCTTCTACAAAAATCATATACGACTATTAAAATAGCTAATAGCGATACTTTGGTGCTTACGGCGGCTCCAGCTGGTGTTCAGCCTGAGTTTATAAGATTTTGGGATGGGGTTTTTTCTACGCCTAGAATTGCCGATTACTTTGATATAGCAAACATTCATTGTCTATCTGCTCCCAATCAAGACTCAAATGACCCAATCTCTATCAGTGCTGACGACCTTAATGTTACATTCTATAAGAACCTTCTTTTAAGGTATGAAATTACAAAACCTATTTGGGTAACTGAGGCAGAAAATGTTCAAGGTACAAATATTCAGGATAATGTTAATAGGCTTGAAAATAGTGTCACCAATGCTTTAAAAAATGGGGCCGAAAAGATTTTCTTTACCGGAGCATCTTTTTCCAACGACCCTATGAGATATACCTCAGAAATTTTAATTAGTGAAAAAGATTACTACAAAAACATTATCACAGCAGTTAAATGAACCTTGTAATTCCCCTTTCTCTATTATACGATATGAGTATCTCATACATATTTTATCTAAATTCCAAAGAAGGGAGGTTGAAAATAAATTTATTATTTTTTGAAAAAGTATAAAATGAAAAAATTATTTTCGCTAATTTTAGGACTGGCGCTTGTTCCATTTTTTCTCTCACAAGGATTTGCAGAAAAGCCTGATGATAAAGGCCATGGGCCCTTAGCCGTAGATTGGAACCTTTCTGGTGCTGTGATGCCCGTACCACCTTATGGTTCGTTTGATATATTTGGCTCGGATTCCGCATCAAAATTAAAGATCAACCAACCTGATGAAGGAAAGAAGATCACAATCACTGGAGAGATGAAAGGACTACACCCGAATACAACATATACGGTTTTTCTCTCAAATGGATACGAACCCTATGTGGAAACAGGGTGGAGCTTTGAAGGTGTGATGCGTTTTATAGTTAATGGGGGTGGCAGTTATGATCACGATATAAAATTTACAGCTACACCAGATGGAACGCTTACAGGAACAGGGGGTTACCCAGCAGGTGGATCATACAGTATTCTTGAAGGTGTTACGGGTACAATATCCGGTACATCAATAACTATGCATATTACACAACCTGGGAGTTATTTTGCAGATGCAATTGGCACGATTGCCCCAGATGGGACTATAGTTGGTACATGGCAAGATAACAACGGCGTTACTGGTACGTTTAGCACGCAAACCGGATTCGTTGTTAAAACGGGAACTGGATCAACTGGCTGGCCAGGACTATTTAGCAGTAGAATAACGCCTTTTACTTTTACAACCAATAGTAAAGGCTCTGCTAACTGGCATATAAAAATGAAACACGGAGATTTTATCGGGAAAGGGCCATACGAGTTATCTGTTTGGATAAATGAGGGCGGGACAATGCTAATCAGCGATGTTTTTACCGTTGATCAAAAAACTCACGAATGTAAAAAACACGAACAGCATCATAAATAGAAGGGATTAAAGGGCGGCCCATCATTCAATGATGGGCTGCTAATTAACTTCTCTCTCTTACAAAAAGGACGTTACAACCTATCATCGCGACTATTCCCACTATCTGAACAGGCAAAAAACTTTCACCTAAAAATACTATTGCGATAATTAATGCCATTGCCGATGACAAAGCATACAACATAGAAAATTCATTCATCTTTAGCCTTTTTATTCCCATAAATTGCACCATCAAACCTAAACCCGAAAAGAATCCCCCTATATAAATGAACTTAACCCAGTCGGTTGTTTGAATTCCAGGAATTGCTTGTGCCAAGTTAAATCCCGAAAACATCATGAATACCAAAATAAATACAATACCGCCTATACTTCTAAAGAACGAAACTGTCTGAGGCGTAATCTCTTTAGTTAGGAAGGTCTTTGCAATTACATTTCCCAGCCCGAGAGCTATGGCTCCACCTATCGCGAATATCGATCCCGAAACAACTTGTATATTTATATCAGTCGTAACGATCTTGGGGCTTAATAATAATACCGATCCGCATAATACTCCAAACATGAATAGTATCTGTTTTTTGTTCATCTTTTCTCTTAAGATCAGAGCTCCGAAAACCACCCCAAACAATGTCTCTTGTCCTCCTAATAGAGAGCCGATTCCTAGACCTGCGTCTCTTATGCCTATGGTATAAAGGATAAACCCAAGCCCAGACGAAAGAATGCCAAGTAAAACCATTTTTATAATTAATTTTTTACTTAAGCATCGCATCTCTTTAAAGAGTGGAAAACCAAAAAATGAAATTACTACAAAGACCAATATGGAGAGTGACAACCTAATTAAAACAATTGCGGAACTCTGTATTCCAGGAGATAGAGTCTTAGTTAACGTTCCATTTATCGCCAAGAGCAGATCGAAGACAAGGACATACAGTATTCCTTTTTCCCTTGCAGACAGTCTATTTAATATGTTTTTCATAATTATAAGATGTTAACATATATTCGAATTAAGAAGTTATTTTACATTTTTTAAGCGTAGTTATGCTATTTGGTAATCTGCAAAGTCCCGATATAAGCCCCGAGGCAATACCGTTTGATGACTTAATGCACCAGTTAAACGTGGATGAAATTATACCCGATCCCCGGGTTGGGTTGCTTGATAAACATAAACTTGCACGTAAGCTAAAAACATTATTAAAAGCAAGTGATGATTTGTGTGCTTACATTAGAAAAGGCCCCGAAGGATACAGACAATCTGGTACAACTATTGGTTCGCCATATGTAGAAAACCCTGTCATCAGTATAATTTTTAATGTTACTCCCCCGCAAGCACTTCCGATTATTGGTACAAGCAGCGCAGAATCCTTTGCCCTCTATAAGGCAATTGCCGAAAAGATAGGATATGACGGTGGACTTGATACGCCTGTTATTACAAATAGTTATACCGTCGATATGCAAAATATACGTCCTAGTTCTAGCTACACATTGCGCGGACCCGATGCAGAGATTCTAGCACATTACGATATTTGGGTATCTCCCACCGACAGGCATAACCATATACAAGGATTTGATGGACGCTATTGGATTCCTATGGTTACCCGTTTAACAGCTGGCGGTAAAGATGGCGTAGTTCAATACGGAGTTGGGATGGTCCAGTATGGGTCGGCCTATCTTCCTGTGGTGTCATTGGATTAACAGGAATGGTATAATTATAGAGTTTTTATAAAGTAGAATTTGGTTACTAGTAATCCTAATGAGGGACATCGATACCGTGTAGGTTGGAGACAAGTGCTCCTTGCGACACTTATTGCGCAAACAGCTGCTTGTTCATTTTTATCGAACATTAAAACGCCTACTGCCTTACCTAATACCACCCCCCTTTCACTGACCTCACCGACTCCAACAAGCTTATTAAAGCCTGATCTTACCGCCTCTCCCAATACAATATCCACCGCCGAACCTCCGACTTCATACGAGTTATCAGTCAGCGACCCAGATGTCATTACAAATATATCAGCAGCAGAAGTTGAATCCTTGCAAAAATCTGGTGAAATTGATTTAGTCCCATATTTTAATTTGATGGGGGGATTAAATGCGCTACAAAAAAAAATGGATTCCTTTTTAGCGAGTGGAGGCGATATAGCCCAATTTGATGTTGAACACTGGTTAGATGTAATTTTGTTAGCTTCGACGGCCGATATTGGTTCTACTTTTAAAATAGACGCGTTGTATCCAGGTTGGAGAAAATCTATTATTGATACTGTTTCGGGTCCCACAAGGAACGGTAGGACGGGGAAAAATGGAAGAGAAGGGATCAATCAATGCATGGGAGCAGTACAAATGACAAATACTGTCTGGGTAGTGCAAAATCTTTTTAATGGTCGTGATGATGGCCGAATTGTCTTGGCTAAAGTTCCAACCGCATTGGAGCAACTCTCTCCCTTAGAAGGGACAAGATCAGTAGCTAATAACATAAGCTATCGCCCCCCCTATGATGGACCTGGTACTGCACTTGAAAAAATCCAACGACATAGAGACTTAAAACAAATGACTGTTGGAGTTTCACGCCTAAACCCTGAGGATCACACTGGTCATATTTTTTATTTTCAAGAACTAAATGATGGACGATTTTTAGTTCTCTCAACGAATGGTAATAAAAGTAAACCAGGTATGACAAGTATAGAAATAGTCGATGCGGACTATTTTTCCAATCTTATTGGAATTCTTTATCCCTTTAAATAGTATTTAACTATTTACAATCCGAAGCATTACCGCCCTCAGCTATTTTCCCATAATCACAAATGGGGAAACCACGATTTATTATTGCCTCTCCCATAATCTGATTATCCACTATTAAACGTACATATCCATGAGAGACATTGCCTCCAGACGACAAAACTCTGGATGGCTCACCATTTTGTGATATGGTGCTGGAATAATATTGTACATCCTGTCCTATCGTCCCAACTGTAATCTGTGCCTCATATGGTTTAACCGTGTCACATTGTACCCAAACTCCTATATCTGTCATTTCTTGGCTATCCACATCTATTCGCAATACCCGATTAGTGCTACTCCCTAATGTCAACCACATTTCGCATGGATAGTCTGATGCCGTATCATAAGGAAAAATTTCCAATGCGGTAACCGTTATCTCTTTCTCGGCAACTATTACCATCTCTTTTGATATCTCGGTAATAATTTGTACGTTATATATTCCTGGCTTAAGACGCTCCGAAATCGAATTTGCCTGACCCAGATTGTACCAGCAGTCTGCATTCCAACAATAATAAAAGTCACTCTTTTCTTGTGTACTTATATTCTCTGGTGTTAATATTCGCACACCATATCGTTTCCCTTTAGATAACCCAGAAGCATTAATAAGGAAATGTGTCGCTGATTCCACGGATGTTATTTGTTTTTCGCCCAACGCAATCCTTGGATTTATAAATTCTATTTTGACAAGAGGATCTAATCCTATTTTTATTTCGGTCTGCGGGTAAATAAATGATAATGGAAAAACAAAAAAGAGAATATACGAAACTAAGCCTGTTAAGAACATCGCAATCAAAAAACATACAAATATATATGATTTTTTAAAGAATATCCTAACAAAAGATGACAAGAAGACATATACAATTACTACAATTATTAAAAACGCTAGTCCCCAACTACTAGCCGAAAGCCACTTCCCTGTAATGTCACCTTTGGATGCCATTGAGTGAAAATTAGGATAGAAAAGCCAAGTTAAATCATAGAATTTAACAAAAAGAAGATTGGAGATAAGTCCAAGAATTAGAAATATCGGTAATGTAAAACAATTGTTCCTTCGTGGCAAAACAAGAAAGAGGCAAACCACAATAGGTATGGGAATAAATAGAAACGGATATAATCCATAATCATTCTTTATTGTTAAAGCACAAAAAATACTGGGAAGAACAAATATGGAATAAAGTACCAACCATATAAGGTTAAAGTAGCGGTGATTTTCCTTTGTTATTACTGTCTCTTTTGAATCAATCATATTAAAAAACAGGTTTGCTCTAACTCTCTTTTAATATAGAATAATTTATTTAACAATGCACTCTTTATCCGATTTGTTTACCACCATAAATTTTGACCTCGTGCCTATATTTTGATATATGTATACAAAGATGAAATGGATATGAAAACTAAGTCGCTCATTATAATTACAATCTCAATCATTATCGCCATATTTTGTGTCGGCGCTATGGTTTGGTATTTCTCCCAGAAAATTCAACAAACCGAAACCCCCGATAATGCTAACTGCGGGGTAGAAACCTGCCATGGCCTGAATATAGTTTGTGGCACAAATCCAGCCACAGCTTGTACTTCTATTTATATGATCGGTGATAAATGTTTACAATATGCACAATGTGGCGTTCAAAATAACACTTGCCAGCAGATACAAAACCCAAAATTCACCGAATGTAAATCCTGCGTCCAAGAATGCATAGATACGAACAGCGATGATAATGAAAAACTATTTGATTGCGAAAGTAGATGTATTTAGAAGAATTTAAAAGAATAATGACTTCCGACAAAAACGTAATGGCCATTCTTCGTGCAATTGCTCCCTTGAATATGCCTAACTGGTATGTCGGAGCGAGCTTTGTGCCTCAAACCGTTTGGAATTACCTGGGAGGTCACCCGCCATTTTCTAGAATTAAAGACCTTGATATAGTCTATTACGATAAGTCCGATCTGACGTCCAAAACAGAGAGGGAATTTGCTAACAAATCAAAAAAGGCTTTAAAAGAATTTCCCATAGAAGTAGATGTAGTAAACGAAGCGAGAGTTCATATCTGGTATGAAAGAGAATTTGGGAAAAAAATTCCGGCCTATACCTCATGCGAAAACGCAATAGATAACTGGCCCACAACCGCATCTGCCATTGGAATAAATTTATTAGAAAATGGTGACCTTAATGTTTATGCCCCCTTCGGCCTAAAAGACTTGATGAACCGTATAGTACGCCCAAACAAAAGACAGGTTTCTCGGGAGGTATACGAAGAGAAATCTTCTCGTTGGAAAAGGAACTTACCAGAACTGACAGTTATTAAATGGTTAATCAACCCTCATGCTTAGTGATTATACGGCTTTTCTTGACGACTTTTTTGTAAAACTTATAGGGACTGGTATTGATATTTCCGGCTTTACTATTGACCACATTGCTTATCAGACCTCATCGGAGGAAGATTACAAAGCAAAGAAAACCAAGCTCATAAGAGAGGCCAGCTTTATATCAGAAATAATGGTTGGCGAGATCCGTGTTGGAATCTTTAAATATCTAACTCCGCTTGACTACAAGGGCCAGGAAATCACTGCAGTCGAGTTGCTCTTTAGAAAAAGCGACGCCCCCCTTCTATCCTGCTGGGAGCATGTGGAATTGATCACTCCTTTTACGCTTGAGGAGCTTGTTCTTAATTACCCGAAACTTGAGTGGAACACAAAAAATATTGGTAGAAAAGATTTTCCAATGATAACATTACGCCTTGGCGAGAACATGCAGGCAAAGTTTCCAAGAAGACCGCTGTTAGAAAAAAATCTATAATATTTGATTCTGTTTTTTCCAGAAAAATGCGAACTTTCCGCCTAAAGCCTTTAGTTCGGCCATTGTTCCCTGCTCAACGACTTCACCGTTATCGAGTACCAGTATTCTATCCATTTTACTGAGAGTGGAAAGGCGATGTGCAATGACAATAGCAGTCACGTTCTCAAACAAATCGTCTAGGGCAGATTGTATTTTCTGTTCAGAATCCGAATCCAGGTGGGAGGTGGCTTCGTCTAAAACTATTATTTGAGGATTCCGAATTACAGCCCTAGCAATACCAACGCGCTGTCTTTCACCACCAGAAAGCTTGAAGCCTTTTTCTCCAATTACTGTTTCTAACCCCTCTGGCAGTCGCGTCACAACATCTTCAAGATTTGCAACCGAACAGGCTCTATTAATATACTCTTCGGAAATTTTCCCAGTATGCATCGCACCAATTAAAATATTTTCTTTTAGTGAAGAGTTAAACAGCTCGGTATCTTGGCTTACTGCAGAAACATAGTTGATATAGTCTTCTCTTTTAATTGATTTTAACGAGTGCTCATCAAACTTAATATCTCCACTATAATCCTCGTAAAGATCTAGGATCAACTTAACAAAGGTCGATTTGCCAGCTCCAGAGATTCCTACAATCCCGATCTTTTCGCCTTTTTTTATAGTTAGATTCAAATTTTTTAACACCTCTTTTTCTGCATAACTAAATGATAAACCTTCCAAGGATATTTTTTTCCAATTACTTGGAAAATCAATCTGTCCAGGCTGAACCTCTATTGTGGGCTTTTCGTCCATCAATTTCCTAAACCTGCCCATATATACTTTGTTTATCATCCACTCGTTGTAAACTTCAGAGAATTCCCAAATAGCCTCTATGATTTTCCAAAAAAGTGACCTAAACAATATTAATAACCCGATTGATTCCCATCCATTTGCAATTTGATAAATTATATAAAAGGTGATAACAAATTCCATAACTCGCGTTATCAGGTCAAGTGTATGATTCCTAATCCTCGATATCAAAATAAACTTTGTGATAAAACCTTTTAACCTGTCCAACGAGTCTTTTATCTTAATGGACACTGTTGAATATAGCAGGAGCATTTTGAGAGTTCGAATATTATTTATTGATTCGAAGCTCAATCCCTCATAATTTTCCTCCTCCTTGCTGATAGGTTTGTATCTCTTGGATACTTTTTTGCTTAAAAAATGCGAGACAATAAAAAATATAATTGAGTAAGTGACTAAAATAATTGTTATGGGGCTATCGGCATTTAAAAATATTATGCCGACCCCAATAAAGTTTATTACGACTTCTATTAAAATATTAAAGACATTATCAACAGTCATTTTAATTGCAGAATTTGCATTGTCGATTTTTTTTATCTTATTGCCTGAATTTTCCAGTTCATGCCAGCTAAGGTCTAGTCTATACATATGCTTTAAAGCATCATATTTAGCATCCAATCCGGCATATCGTGCAACATTATATCCAAAATACTTAGCCAAATCATGCCCAATTCGGTAGTAGTAAACAACAAAAATCCAAGTTACAAGAAACGGAAGAATCCGATCCCACTTGTTAACAACGCTTACATCCGTAAGTACTGTAACAACAATGCTAAACGCAAAAGCAGGAAAGAGATTCGCCATATCTGATGTGGCGCGGAAAAACACGGCCATTAAAAATTTGACCTTATATGGTTTAACATAATGGGCAACATCTCTAAACATACTGAATAGAGAGTATTCATGTTTTGATTTAATGCTCTTAGGGTGCATAGTATGGATTATACTTTCTTTATTTTAATTGTGCTAACCATTAAAAACGACAATATTAACGCCAAAGCCATAAAGGCTCCTACCGGAAAAATCCCCTTTAGCAATATACATATAGGCAAAACGAACCCTGCCATAGTTATTGGAACGCCGACATAATAGCCGTCAAATTTTAAGACGTTATAGCGTGCTAGCCTGTATGCGCCGGCAATAACATATATTACAACCACACATACTCCAAACCACCCCGAATTAGCCAAAACGGAATAATATAATAATATTGCCGGCGCAACACCAAACGAAATCAGGTCGGCATTAGAATCTAAATATTTACCAAGTTCAGATTCAATCCCCAGCTTCCTGGCCAGATACCCATCGAGCCTATCCGTTAAACACGAAAAAAGGATTAAGACAGCACTTAGTTCATACCTCCCATTTACGGCCACGAGTATAGCTAAAACACCAATAACAAGATTGGAAAATGTGACAAAATTTGCAGATTGATTAATTATCCCGTTCATAAAGTAAATTATACTATTTTTTAATGGTCGTGTTCTATACTTCGAAATAAGTTCCCCTTACCAAATATCTTCTATCTCCTTTCACACTCATCGGAGAGCTATCGGCTGTTACCTCTCTTTGTTCATTATTTGCAAATGCAATAACACTAGAGACTAATGCATCCGCCACCTCTTTACCCTGCTGACTCATTTCAAAGGAAGCATTAAATTTACTATACCCAATAAACTGGTCAAAAACACCTTGGGATGTATTCATTGCTGTAGTAATATCGCCTCGTAAAGACATGTCAGTAAATACTTTTAAGTCTTCACATTATATCATCTAGCAATACTATAAGTCTATTAATGTGTGGGATATATAATACAAGATTGGGATAAGAAAAACCCCTAATAGCATACTAAGAACTTTGAGCCCTTTAACGCCAAGTAATGAAAGTCCTAAGGCAATTAATATTAAGCCCCCAGTGGCAGTAATTTCATCTAATAATTGAGTCGTTAAAAATGGACCCAGTATAACCCCAAGCAGTGATAATAAAGATTGCACAAAAAATACTGGAATGATTGACAGCGCAGTGCCTCTACCCATAGCAAGAGTAATTACAAGTGTTGTTACGAAATCAAAACCACCCTTAATTAGTAAGATCGACGGATCTTTATTATATCCATTCTGCAATGAACCTACTATTGCCATCGGACCTATTAAAGAAAACATGCTTGCTGTAACAAATGCTTTACCAATAGAATTCACATCAGCGCTCTGAGGGTTCATAGAACTATCTATATTATATCTTTTTCTAAATTTCGTCTCTACTTTTAGGACGTCCCCTATAATAACACCCCCTATCAAGGCAAGCATTGGCAACAATATATTGGTGGATTTTAGACCCATACCAATTCCACTGACCAATGCCGCCAACGCCATTACTTTAAACAGATTTAACGAAACAAGCCGTTTAGCCTTTGACCTAAAAAACAATCCAATCAGGCAAGCGGCCAAAATTAGCACGATGTCAAAAATAGTCCCATTTATAATATTCATTGGTGTTTACCTAAACTAATTTGCCATTAAGATAATCCTCGTACCCTTTAAGATCCAAAAATCCGTGCCCACTCAAATTAAAAAGTATCACCTTTTGTTTACACTCTTCCTTCGCTTTTTTAGCTTCCTCAATTACGGATTTTATTGCATGCGCGCTTTCAGGCGCTGGTAAGTACCCTTCAGTTTTCATAAATATTTGGGCTGCTTTAAATACCTCGAGTTGATCATAGGCCTGCGCCTCAATAATGCCCTGGTTATAGAGCGCCGATACAATCGGCGCCATACCGTGATACCTCAATCCCCCAGCATGCAAAGGACTTGGCATAAAATTGCTTCCCAAACTATACATTTTCATCAATGGGGTCATACCGGCGCTATCACCATAATCGTATCTATATTCACCTTTTGTTAAGGAAGCGCACGAATCAGGCTCAACTCCAATAGCCCTTAATTTGGGTTTATCTCCTCTAAGTTTATCCTTTAAAAAAGGCGATGCTATTCCAGCAAAATTACTACCGCCCCCTACACAACCAATTACCACATCTGGGTACTCACCTATTTTTGCAAGTTGTAATTTAGCCTCTTCACCAATTATCGTCTGATGCAAACATACAAAATTGAGAGCGCTACCTATACTGTATCTTGAATCTTCATCAGTTAACACGTCTTCAATCGCCTCGGACACTGCAATTCCAAGACTACCAAATGTACCTGGGTTTTCTTTTAACACCGACCTGCCATATTTTGTCTTATTTGATGGACTCGCAAAAACTTCAGCCCCATACATTTGCATAAGTGTCTTTCTATATGGCTTTTGGTCAAAACTTACTTTGACCATATAGATTCTGGTTTGAAGTCCAAACATAGCATTTGCATAGCTCACGGCAGATCCAAACTGTCCGGCTCCTGTTTCAGCGACAATACGCTTTATTCCCTGCTCCTTTGCATAATATGCTTGTATAAGTGTTGTGTTAACTTTATGCGCGCCTGTTGGACTTACGCCCTCATATTTAAAGTAGATTTTTGCCGGTGTTTTTAGATATGCCTCAAGCCTAGTCGCTCTAATTAATGGAGTCGCCCTATATCCTGCGTAAAGCTCAAGAACATCCTCGGGAATTTCTATTTCTCCTTGCGTGCTCATTTCCTGTTCTACAAGCTTGCGGGGAAATATCCTCAATAACTTCTCAGGATTTATGGGCCTATTGGTTGTTGGATCTAATGGCGGATCTATAGGTTTTGGTAAATCCGGCACTATATTGTAAAACTTGCTGGGCTGTTCTGACTGGTCTAAGAAAATAATCTTTTTCATGGAAAAATAATTAACAAAAATAAAACGAAAATAAGTGAAGTAATTTTGATGGAAAATAATGTGGGCTAGGCCCAGTCGAAGTGTCCTTCTTTTAGCATCCTTGATCCTCTTGAAACAGTGGCTACTCCTACACCAAGACGCAATGCGATTTCATGTTGAGGCTTTCCGCTCTTCAAAAGTTCAATTATCTTGATTCTTTGTCCTATCCTCTCTATCTCCTCTTGCGTTAAAAAACCAACGACAAAGTCTTTCATATTTTCCCTTAGACCATCTCTTGAAAGAAAATCAACCAACTCCTTTATGCTAGCTTTTTGGTACTCTTGATATGGTTTCATAATTTATTAATATATGTGTTTTTAGTTAAATTTCAGCGTACTAGTATGCTAGTATATCACTCCATGGACACCTATGTCAAACTTTACAGCCCCACTACCCTCTGGATTGGATCTTTGTTGATTCGTATTTTTTATTTTTGAGTGCTATTATATATTTGTATTTTTTATTATATTCTTATGAAGGGTTATGTCGCTAATATCGAGAAGGAGACTCTCGAAAACACATGTTTCCGTAAAGTAATTTACACAGGCAAATATAGCCAGTTAGTGTTAATGTCATTACAACCCGGCGAAGAGATAGGTGACGAAGTCCATACGAACGTTGATCAGTTTTTTAGATTCGAAGATGGCCAAGGGGTCGTTATAATCGATGGAGTAACCCAGCCTGTTCAGGATGGGTTTGCAGTAGTCGTTCCAGCAGGGGCATTCCACAACGTAAAAAACACTTCCGAAAAGGTTTTAAAACTTTACACGATCTATTCTCCCCCAGAGCATCAGGACAAGACGGTTCGCCAAACCAAACAAGAAGCGATCGATAAACCGGAGGAGTACGATAATGTAACAACGGAATAAATAAGTGTATTTTTATATTTTAATTTGTTTTTAAAATGAGTAATTTTTTCGGTAAAAGTCTTATGTTCCTAATGTTTCTAACACTTCTCGGAATTCTAGGAATTTCTATTGCTACATTTGTAATCTTCGGCCAAAAATTAGACAAGATCAGCGTTGGTGTGTTAAATTTACCTGCAGAGATTCAGGCAAATACTTCTTATTCGGAAACAACAGATAATGTTGAAGATATGATAAATGAAGAAGATTCAGGCAGTACGCTCCCAGAAACAGGAACTAAAATAAATTACACATGTACTTTCTATTACCCAGCACGTGACATGGGAGGAGCAGGAAGGGGTACATATTCCGAAAACTGTGATCCTATGAACACACGAAAAACAAAATTTAGAGTCGTTTTTACTGCTAAACAACCAAATAACAGACGCATCACAGCAAATTTAGCAAACTGCGGACGCACTGCAGCATGGGGAACCTATGAAACGTATACATGCAATACGTTTATATTTATTGATGGAGCTAAATGATCGATGCAATAAAAAAGAGAAGATCACATAGGCAATTCCTGGACAAACCCGTCGAAGATTCAAAAATTAAAGAGATTTTAAAGGCAGCCATGTTTAGCCCAAGCGCACACCATAATCGTGCATGGGAATTTATTGTCGTTAAAGACTTGGAAACACGCGTAAAGCTTTCTGATGCAACCAAGTACACGCTCTGTGCAAAACAAGCGCCCGTTGTGATAGTCTTAACCTCACCAGAAAAGCATTGCTGGCTGGAGGATTTATCTATTGTGGGAGAAATTATATACCTCCAAGTAACAGAGCTCGGTTTGGGTACTTGCTGGATGCAATTGCGAGATTTGACGACACCAGAAAAGCCAGACCCCGAAGGATATGTCAGGGAAATCTTATCCATCCCTGCCGACAGGAGAGTGCTTTGCTTCTTCCCTATGGGTTATCCTAAGACTAAACTTCCTGAACATACCGACTCAGAGTTTGAGGAAAATAAAATTCATTACGAAAAATGGTAGAAACAAATGTAATAGAATTATCAAAAGTAACAAAACTATTTGGTCCAGTAAAAGCAGTCAAGGATCTAAACCTCAAAATTAAAAAAGGAGAGATCTTCGGATTCCTTGGCCCGAACGGCGCTGGAAAAACTACTACAATAAGACTACTAGTCGATATTATTCGTCCCACGAGCGGGGAAATAAATGTTTTTGGTCAAAATTTAAAGGACACACCTCACCTTTTAAGGTCCAGAATCGGCTATTTGTCTTGTGAGGATACAACATTTAGAGAGTGGACTGGAAAAGAGCATTTCGTATTTTTACAGAATATCCGAGGAATCAAATCAAATAATCTTAAGACGTTAATAACCCGTCTGGACTTTAATCCCAAAGCGAAAGTTAAAACGCTATCTAGTGGCAATCTGCAGAAGTTGAACTTTATTCTAGCTCTCATGTTTAATCCGGAACTTATTATCCTTGATGAGCCCACAAAAGCCCTCGACCCTATTCTCCAGCATGAGGTATATAAAATTCTGCGTGAATTCAATAATAAAGGTGCAACTATTTTCGTTTCGTCCCACAATCTCAGCGAGATCGAATCGTTCTGCACAAAAACAGGAATTATCAAAAAAGGCGTTTTGGTTTCAACAGAAGATGTTAATAGTCTAAAGGCTAAGCAAATGTTCAATATTGATATTTATCCTTTAGACAAGATCGATATGAACGTCTTTAAAATTCCAGTCGTCGACTCGGTAGAGAAGCTCCCAACAGGCATGCGGCTAAAAGTTAAAGGTGATATAAATCCGGTTTTACAAATCATTTCAAAATATAAAATAAAGGACATATCTATTGGAAAAGCATCTCTGGAAGAAATATTTTTAGAGTTTTACAAATGAAAGCAATAATATCAAAGCTTTTTATAATTAAGTTTAAATCTATAAACGTGATTCACTTGATCAACGCAGGATTGATCATTCTATATGCAGGCACGTTTCCTATGCTAATAGAACAGCAGGCAACACTTTCGGAGGTTTTAAAATCGATGCCCGAAGCTTTGATGAAAGCGCTAGGTGTAAATTCCGCCACCATGTCCACATTCGAGGGGTATATGGCTACCAAACACATTATGCCTATATGGATAATCATTTTGCTTACTATCTTGATCCCAGCTGGGACATTTATAAGCAAATCTCTTGATAATAAAACAGGAGAGTTAATTTTTACCCAGCCTATATCACGCGTCAAGGCAACGTTATCAGTCTTCCTTTCCGCTCTTTTACAGGTATTTTACTTCATAATTGTATCGATTCTAATTGTTATACCTATTTGCTGGATTTTTGGAATAAACGTTTCTTACATTAACTATATCTATTTTGTGCTTGAATCCCTAGGCTTTGCGTTCTTCTTAACATCCCTGGTCTTTACACTTGATGCATTTCTAAACGATGGGGGCAAAGTGAGCGGTTTAATAATCCTTTTTACGATAGGATCTTATACGATCGATATTGTTTCTAAAGTCATAACCGATTTGGACTTCACAAAATACTTTTCCGTCTTTTATTATTACAACCCCACTCAATCTTTAGGTGGCGGAGAATTAAATTTACCAAATCTCCTGCTATTCACAGTTCTGGGCCTAACCCTGCTAGGGGTCGCTATTTACAGATACAATTCAAAGGATTTAGTCAGATAAATTTTTTTCAATTTTTACCCCTTCATTAAAAGGTGTAACTGTCGGATTACAAGTTGGACAAGAGGCGCAATATCTGCCCACAGCGCCACATACAGTTAATGCAACAAAAATATTATCCACACCAATCAATATGGTCCGCCTTGGGTGTTCCCCAGAAACTTTTGTGTTTTCAAACGAGACTGTAGTATCTCCAACTCTGACCACCGCCCCTCTTACCCCATGTCTTGCTGCCACTTCCCAAAGACACCTTGTTATGGGAAACATATTATTAACTTCTAATACCAAAGGTAGTTCGCCCCCAGGCAAAACACTCATTTCCCTCCCTAAGAGACCATGTACGGAAATTGTTGCTGCAGCATTGCCACTCATAGAGCGATTATATCATCAATATAGACGATTCACCAAATACCTGATCATATAAGCATTCCCATTTGGCTTTTTGCGGTGCTTTTGAATATCCGCCTAGGAGGCGTTATGAGGCCGGAAATTACATGCTCGAGCTTTTCTTGGGAGAACCTTTTTTGCAGTATCTGGAATAGTTCCCATAAAGCAAGTGCGTCATCAAAGGCCCTGTGTCTTTTACTTACATCAATGTGAAGCCGTCTAGTAATTGTGTCTAAGTCGTGTCTTGGGAAATGTGGGAAAAGGATTCTGGAAAGCTTTACCGTGCATAACGATGCGGGACCAAAAGGAAGATCTACTCTAATAAACTCGTTGTCCAAAAAATCGAAGTCGAATTTGGCATTATGAGCAATAAATAACGCATCCTTCATCTCGTCAAAAAATTTGTCTTTTATATCTTTAAAAGTGGGGGCTTTTTTGAACTCCTTTTTCTTGATGCCGGTCATTTTAATACAAAAATCCGGTACCTCTATGGTGGGGTTTACAACGGTCTCGTATTTGCTCACAATCTGCCCTTTCTCAATCCTGATAAGGCCGACTTCGATCACCCTATCAATAATAGGATTTAACCCAGTCGTTTCTGTATCCACAAATACAAGCTTTTGCAGGCTATCTAGTTTCTTCTTCGGCATTTGTGCTAAAAGGATTAAGCTTAGATAAAAGACTCATAAACATTTTCGTATATTTATTATTCGAAATTTTACTACTTCCCTTCTTGTACTGAACAAATCCAAAAAGGATCGATGACGGTATCATTAATACCAAAATAGAAAGCCAGACTTTTGGTGAGATCAGGTTAAAATTTATATTTAGCTTAATTCGGTTTTTATCGCTTTTTCGTTTTGAACTTATTGATTTGCTTGCTAGGCTAAAGATATCATCTGGCAAATTAACCATCTCCTTGGCCTGTCTATCGTGGTATTTTGTGGCGTTTTTTAAGAACCTATCTTTTTCAATTTCAGAAAAACCCCTAAGTAATACATTTAAAAGGTCTTGTTTCTTTGGAATATAATATCCCAAGCCGTTTTTAGCAATGAACCTTACATGCGGCCATTCCTGTCCCCTCCTATGTTTGTAAACAACAATTGGACCACAAGATGCCTCTATTAATTCATTCATCGACGCTGGGGCAATAGTTGTTAGTATGGGAAAGTCTGCGAGTAATTGGATCTTCGCATATGTCTCGTGTTCTATCCATGGAATTGGAATAATATTACTCCAGTTCTCCTCCTTTTTCCTTTGATGCTTGAATATTTTGTCAAAATACTTTGTGGTCTTTCCGGTTATGATTAAAAATTGATTGTTTTGAATAAACTCAGGATGCGATTCTTGATATTCGGTTATCATTTTGAGCAAATCGTATGACTTGCCAATTATTCCTCCCGCCCCGCCCGCTATTAGTATAGTCCTTTTGTTTGGGGAAATATTTCTGCTATAGTTTTTACCTATGTCCTCCTGTATGGCCTTTACGAGTTCCGCCTTTGATTTTTTTCTCCAAATTTTTACTAATTGTCGCGTAGACTTTTTAGTTAAATAGCCAGAAACTATGATCTTTTCGGCGGGAAACTTCCTTTCTTTTATTAAACCCGTTTTCGCTTCGGGATCGAATACTAATGCATAATCTGGTCTTGTATAATGATTGTTGGGAAACCCTGCCATAGAAGGTATACCATAATCCGGAATGGCCAAAACATTAATAAAATTTAATTTTAAAGATTTTTTGACAAGCCCAAATGCTCCTGTAATACCCCAATTGGTGCCAATAACGATATCAGGATTGTATTTTTTGATAAACTTCTCACATTCCTCTACAAGTTTTAAAGCGCTGACAGACATATACTCATTTGGCAAATTTTTGTAAAAGACATCGATCAGTGGGCCCATCTTCCCAAGCAGCATGTCATTTATTCTGTCAAAACTGGAGTCATTGTGTATATATGTGTATGGAGTAAAACGCTTATCATCCTTTAATTCTTCAAATAGAAAGTCCATAAGTGCTATATGCCCACCACCGGCCCATATAGATACCAAACCAACGACTATTTTGTCTTTGTTATCATTTTCCAAAATTAGACGTGATAAAATAATATTATACATTTACTTCTATCTCTATGAAAGTCAAAAAGTTTACCATACTTCATAACAACGATATGCATGGAGATTTCCTCCCAGAAACAGAAAAAGAAAAGAAAGAATATATCGGGGGCTTGGCTTTATTATCAGGGTTTATTCAGCAAGTGCGCAAAGAGGAAAAAAACGTACTGTATGTAATTGCCGGAGATATGGTTCAAGGCTCCTTAATCGATTCGGAATTTAAGGGAATATCTACTATCGAGATCATGAACTATCTTTCGCCTGATGTAGTTACACTTGGCAATCACGAGTTTGACTATGGTTTGCCCCACTTGCTTTTTTTGGAGAAAATGGCAAACTTTCCAATCGTAAATGCGAATCTATATATAAAAGATTATTTCCGTAGATTGATGAAGCCTTTTCATGTTATCAAAAAAGACGGATACGAAATGCTCTTCACCGGAATAATAACAGATAAGGTGATGGATTCAATAAAAATGGACAGTTTAATAGGAAGTTTTGTTAGCCTTGAAGAAGCAAGCCATGAAGTTGGAAAGATCTCTGACGTATATAAGAACGACGACATTGACCTCACGGTTCTACTTACGCATATCGGCCTAGAATCAGATATTGCGTTGGCAAAATTATTAAAACCAGAATGGGGCGTGGATCTTATTATCGGAGGTCATTCACATTCTTTTATGAAAGAACCGGTTATAGAAAACGGTGTAATAATCGTTTCCGCTGGAACAGGAACTAATCAAATCGGACGCCTAGATCTTTGGATTGATGACGACACAAACAGCATAGTTGATTACAAGTGGAAACTGATTACGATTGAATCGCATAACGTAAAGCCAGATAAAGACCTAGTGGAATTTATTGGTAAATTTAAAACTCAAGTAGATAGAAAATATAATACTGTACTATGTAAATTCAAAAGCGCTTTGACCAATCCAAAACGACAAATAGAAACGGATTTAGGTGACTTTATCGCAGACGCCCTTGCCGAAATGGGGCAAATTGATGTTATGCTTGTAGGTTCAGGATCAATCCGATCATTGTCACTTGGTCCAACAATTACACTTGCAGATCTTATGGCATGCTTTCCATACGATGACGCTATTACAAAGTTCGATATCACTGGCGAACTATTAAAAAAAGTGTTCCTACACATAATGAGGAATTCCAACAGAAACGATGAAGGTGAATGCTATCAAGTAAATTCGACCATAAAGGCCACTCATAACGACAAAACAGATACCTTAAAATCTCTACAATATAACGATAAACCCGTCGAAGATGACGATATTGTTTCTCTTGGATTGCAGGGTTTTCATATAAAAAACTGTAAAGAATACTTGGGCATAACTTATGAAGAATTAATGGCCGGAGGAAAATCCATTGTTGTTACAACCTCGGCTTTTGAACACATAAAAGAGTATGTGAGAAATCACCAGAATTTTACTCTAACAGGTGATACGGTAAAAAGCCGCCTGGTTTATCTTTAAACTTTCAAGCTCTTAGTCGATAGAACAGTTAGGCAAAATGTTTCCATAATGCTCTGCCAAATATATCAGATCATATATATCAACAGTCTTATCATTGTTGGTATCTTTCCCTCCACAACCGGGATAATCGATTTGATCGACACATATTTTTTGATATGCTTTTGCAAAATAAGTGAAGTCTAAAATGTCTAATATTTCATTACCATCTACATCTATCGGCCCGCAAACATATTGCCCTATCGGTTCTGTTGGAGTTACTGTAGGTGTAATTGTAGGCTCAATCGTAGGTGTAGCCGTAAGGATAGCTGTAGGAGTAACAGTAGGTAAAGGTGTATTTGTGGGCATAGGCGTATGTGTCGGAACAATGACCTCGAACATATTAATCCTTTTAATGAACTCATTCCCCATAGCTTTGTACCCCGCTGAATTGGGATGTATACAATCAACAAACCAATATGACGGATTTTCTGGATGATAGTATGGATTGGAACTATCATTATGATAATAACCGTGCCCTAAGAATAGGTGGTACCCATCTACAATATGAACCAAATTGGGATTCGCGTCCTCAATCTCAGAATATAGATTAAAGATCCTAGAATAAACTGAACCGGGAAAAAGAGCAGGTCCATCACATGTACCCCGGCCAACACCGTCTGTTGGATCATAAACGTTCATGAGGTAAATCGACACTCCGTTTGAAAAAAATGAACTGGATTTTACATGCGCAATAAAATTATTAATATTTGTACGCATTTGGCCAATTATCAAATCAGTTTTACTAACGTCTACTAACATTGCGCCCGCATCATTTGTACCAGAAGTTATTAATATAAGAGTTTTTTTCTTTGGTTTAGTTGAAATTTGTGATATCGCATTATTTATTTGGGTTATTAATTGTCCAGTCCGTGTTCCCGCGCCAGCAGTACACATGTATTGTATAGACGAACCCTGCCTTGTTTGAATATTTGAACGAACAAGTTGTGAATATTGTTGTGGATCATCATGAAATAAAGCACTAATAGAATCCCCTAGCACAATAATGTTACTTATTGGAATAAATGTTGCGGCCTCTGGCACAGGCGTTGCCCCTGTATCGGGTAATTTTGTTATTGCTACGTTGGTGGAATAAATATGATAAATTACTACAAATAATATTCCAACGCATAGGAAAACTAATACCTTGCTTTTTCGTTTAACTATTAAAACGGTTATGCAAATTGCCAAAAACACAGCGAATGATATCCAAATCAAACTATCTCCGCTTATAACTGCGCCACTATTTACAGCCCCCAAATCTATTAAGATCCCGCTCAACATTTGCTTATCCTTTAGAGACACATATGCGGCATCGTTCCCATAAATAATTTTTTTTACAGCGGCTCCATCTTGCCAATGCACCTCAATTATACCGAGTATATCCCCCTGTTTAATGATTAAGCCATTTGTTAAGTCTACACATAATTGATTTGTGGTAAAGAACGTTTTTTCTTCACAACCTGGAAGAGCTAGATTACTTTCCGGACTGAATTTAACGAACTCGCCTCCAATAATCTCTAGCCTAATTTGAGCTGCAACAGCGGTATTATCTGTTGGACTCGCTTGAATCAGGTATCGTGTAAAATCGTTTGTGGCTATATCCTCCTTTAAAATCATTGCTGACGCAGAACCAGTTGTTAACCCCAAAAAAACAAAGAGGAGGATAACCTTAATATTACATAAATACCTAAGTAGCATACGAATCATATTTAAAGAGAATATTGATAATTTAACAGAATCCATCTGTTTTATCTAGTCCGGTATTTCTATTCTCGATACTTATCCACGAATATATTTGTATCTTTTGCCACATTACCTCTATAATAGTATTGCACTCATTGTTTTTCCTGCCTGATGTATTTTCATCTATTCTCTATGATTAAAACAGCAATACAGCAAAAGACCATTAGCTCACTACTTCGCGAAAAAAGACGGGAAAGAAACTTAACGATAGAACAAATAGCGGATGCAACCAAAATACGGTCAGAATACCTAATAGCGCTAGAGAATAGTTTATATAATAAGTTTCCCTCAGAGGTCTATATAAAAGGATTTTTAAAAAATTATGCAAAATATTTGGGGATACCGACCGATCAGGCTCTTGCGTTATATCGTAGAGAAAATATAGTTAAGATTAAACCAAAACATAATCTTTTTTTAGAAAAAATAAAGGAGAGATCACAAAAAATAGTAATAACTCCAAACAAAATAATTCTAGCAATAACCATAGTAGTAATAATTGCGATTCTACTTTACCTCAGTTCATACTTCGGTAAAGTTTTAAAGAAACCGTCAATAACACTAACATCACCAATTAATGTTACTGAAGAAGGAGAATATTCTTATAATACAGTTAGTAACACATTTGATATAGTTGGCGAAATTGATGTAAATGCTAAGATGTCTATAAATGGACAAGACCTTAGCCCTGCAACAATGACGACTTTTAGTAAAACTATTGAACTAAAAGAGGAGATCTCGAAGTATATTATTAAAGCGACAACGCCATTTGGACGGGAGAGTGTAGTTACCATAGCCGTCAATTACTCAAATAATTTAATAGATAATTCTAATAATAATAATGTCCAAGAAATCCGCGCTTCGGTTGAAGTTTTAAACAACAATATTAATCTTACGGTGTATGTTGATGGTGCCCTTCGCTTAGATAAGGTTTACGATAAAGGCACCGTGGTTGAGTTTACTGCTCTTGACTCAATAATCTTTACAACGAATAAGGACTCGGTGCTAACAGTAAATATTAATGGTATACAAGAAAAAATGGTGGGCCGAACAGTTACATATGAACTAAACAATGGTAAGATATTGAAAAATTAATGATTTTGTTCTATAGTCTTTTCGGAAAGTTTTCGTATTTTTAATATATGTACCCTACACTAACTAAAAAACAAAAAGACATTCTGGAATATATAAAAGTTTATACCCAGCTTCATGGTTATTCTCCATCGTTGGAGGAAATTAAAGGCCAATTTAGATTATCTGCCATATCAACGGTGCACGAGCATATTCAGAACCTTAAAAAGAAGGGATACATTCATAACGAGATTAATCAGGCAAGAAGCTTGCGCCCAATTGATCCAAATCTTAGGGAGAAAGAATTTACAGAGGTTCCTTTGGTTTACGCGCTTACAAATAAAGATGTCCTTGAAATAAACAAAAATCAAAAGACCATTCCTGTTGCAAAAGAGTTGCTTACAAAAAGTGGTACTTTTATTGGTTTGATCGTTGATACAACCACATATGTTGAGCATGGTATTTTGCCCGGGGATATTCTGATACTAAAAGAGTCACCAGATATAAAAACCACCTCTCTGGTAATAGTGACAACAAAAGCAAATAGGGTGTACTTATACAAGGCCAGCCCGGGTGGAAAGTTTGAACCAATAATAAAACAACAACCTGCTTTAAAAAATCTATGCCTTAAGGCCGTTATTTGTGACTTGATAAGAAAGTATTAGAATAATTTAATGCGTGGAAAAAAGATTGCACACAACGGATTCTCCGTACTTGGCGAGGAAACAAGACTCAAAATATTTATTAAAATAATTGAGTTATCTTCTTGGTGCGCCATCGGAGACACACCTATAATTGGGCAAAATCATTCAAAGCATCTTGTGGAAGTATTTGGATTAGCAAAATCAACTGTTGCACATCATATAAAAGTGCTTTTAAATGCGGAGCTGATTTTTGAGGTGCCAAAAAATAGATTCGTGTACCTTTTTCCTAACTATGTAAAACTGATTGAATTTAGAAATTTTATCAACGAAAACCTTCTTTCTTACTTTGACTACGGGAAGTATATATTATCCGCCAACATCCATCTTAAAAACTTGTCAGATTACCCAATCGAATCAATAAAAGACTTTCTTATAATAACTGGGTGTAAGAATGTTTATGAATCAGTATCGGCCAACAATTCATTAAAATTATATTTCAAATTCCCCGGATTTAATGAACCATTTTACTTGCTCTTTGGAAAGGGGAATGTGCAGATTTACGTTATAGAAAAAAATTACACATCCTCTAGAGATTTCCTTTTAACTCTTACTGAATCGTTTTCAAGAAATTTCCCATAGAATCTTGCATCTGCTATTATTTGTGAGTTAGATCAATTTAAAAATAGCCGTGGAAATCAAAAAGCCTCATGCTGGTAATCGATCAAGAATTAAGAAATTACTAGTATTATTTACCTTGTTTTTTATCCTTATTATTGCGGTAGTCATTGGTTTTGCAATGTATTTATTGAATAGCTCAAGATCAACTCCGCCAACACTTAATGAAAATGATTTAGAAATAATAGCGAGCTTTATTAAATTTTCCGACGCCGATACCACAAATTATGTCTACGAGTCTCCCCTATATGATTTTGGTGTGGAAATAGACACAACTAAGTACAAGTATGCTGAGACATCTCAAGGTTTATCCCTAAGTAACGATGATTATTCTGAACTTGTGACTCTATTGGTGAATGAAAACACAGACAACATTACAATCAACACCGCCGTAGAAAATTACGAGGATCAGAACCAATATCTAAAATCCTTTAAGATTGACTCTAGTAAAAGTATAACTATTGATAATCTTCCTGCTGTGCAGATTAATTCGTCATATCAAAGTTACAACGGTGAAAATATTAATGTGGTAACTGCGATAACGATTAATGAAAAATACATTTACGAGATTCAATATACAAACATAGCCGGAAGCACACCCGTAATCGCTTTATTTAACAATATTGTTTCAAAATTTAAATTTATTGACAGCTCTAAAACTAGCGATGTGGCTATTTATGAATCATCACTTTGGGGATATTCATTTTCGTATAACTCTAAGTTCTGGCTTCTTAATCGTTCAGACTATACGGCTGCCCTTTCTAGAAGAGTTTACCCTAATGAAATAGCCAACGATATTTCGATTGATTTGTCTTCAAGGGAAATTTTGAGATCCGAATTAACTGGTAAGGAATCCCGATTTCTTAAGAGCGAATTTGATAAGCGCGTTGGTGAAATTACAACTTCGACAGTATACAAATATACCGTCACTAATACAGGTGATATAGAAATTGCAGGCAGGAAGGCCAAATTTGTTGATTATACAAACGAGAACGGAAGTGAATATTTACCCCGATATACCCGTGAGATCATGATATTGCACTACAATACTCTAACTACCATATCAATAAATTACGGCTCGGATGAAATATTAAGTGAAATTGATACAGTTCTCGCGTCTTTTAAAATCGCAGAGCCCTCTAAGGGTGTGGTTAAGGGTATAGATAATGTTCAACTTGATGAAAAAGCAGCAATGCTTACAAAACCAGCCGTAGTCCAAATTCTATTCCAAAGATGTGGCCTGCTGTATCTTCCCAAAGAAGCCGATTATCCCAACACCACAGGTAAGTCATATGATTTATGTTCTGCTGGCACAGGTTCGGGGTTCTTTATTAGTTCCGATGGATATGTAGCAACAAATGGTCATGTCGTCTCTATTAGCGATGCCACTTACAAAGAGACAGCGTATAATCTTACGCTTCTATATAATCTCTTTAGAGATTTTTACTTGCCAGAACTACAAAAGTTTGATCCGGTACTTTATAAATCAATGACTGATGCACAAATTCTATCGCTTATAAAATCAAAACCCACAATAGCATACGACTTGTTAGGTATAAGCTCAAAGTTGCTAAGCAATGTATTCTCAAAAATTAAAATCACTGATACCGCGTACGTTCAAAAAGGGTCAAATGCATTTGATCTATCCGGAAACACATCTAAACTTGTAAATACATCAGAGCACTTGAAAGCTGAAATAGTCGCAATAGATTACGATGCAAATGTTACAGATGACAAAACAGAACAAGCCTCGGATGTGGCGATTTTAAAAGTTATGGATGGTGATTATCCAGTATTAAGACTTGGTAACAACGAATTTACAATTTCCGGTACAGAAATAATCGCAGTGGGATTCCCAGGTATAGCCGATCAATTATCATTCATAGATACGGACATTGAGTCCCAGGAGACGTTTACAAAAGGTGTTATAAGCCGAATAGTCTCTACAACTGGTGATAGAAAAATACTTCAAATTGATGCTTCAATAAACCACGGGAATAGTGGTGGCCCAGTAATATCTATTGGGACCGTAACCGTATTAGGTTTAGCTACGTATGGTGTGGAGTCTGGAGGCTCGAGTGATTTTAACTACGCACGTGATGTTGCCGACCTTAAAAAACTAATGGATGCCAACAATGTAACAAATAAGGTCGGCCTCACTTCCGAGAGCCTGGAGGCCGGTATAAACTTCTTTTTTGATGGCAAATACTCCAAGGCCGTCACCGCCTTAGAAAGTGCGATAGAAACTTATCCCGACGTAGAAGGATTAGATAAAATCATAGCACTCGCAAAAGACAAAATCGCCCAAGGATTAGACGTTAAAGAAGAAGAGCCAAAAAAGGAAGACCTTCTAACATACATCAACGATTTATCAAATACAGAAAAGGGTCTATTTGGAGTCGTTGGCTGCTTGATATGTGTTGTGATGCTTTTAGGTTTAGGCACACTTATTGTCTTTATGAGAACAAGAAGGCAAAAGACAGTCGCCTACCAAGTTCCTATACAAAATCCTGTACCGAACGCAGGGGTACCAGTAAAATAATTTACTTATTTTAGGCTGTTTTTCTTTAACGAGAATTTGTCCGGTACTGGGTCAAAACCGGGACTGGCGAACGGGTTACATCTAATTATTCTTGCCGTTCCCATCACTCCGCCTTTTATAAGTCCAAATTTTTCTATCGCCTCATAAGTATATTGCGAGCAACTCGGTGAATACATACAAATTCTGAATTTTTCCGGCTTAGCCCAAAAGGAATGATCCGTTGAAAGTGTTTTCTGATAGATGCGAATGAGCAATAATGTAACTTTTTTCGGAATGGATAAAATCTTGACCACTTAAGAATTTTTAACTATAAAATCTACAATTATTTTACTCATTTTAGTAAAATGTTCTGGATTCAAAAATCTATGGTCGGCTCCTTTTATTCTCTCCAATTTACAGTTTGGGATTATCTCTTGAATTTTAATACTCTGTGCAATTGGAATATCTTTATCTTCATCCCCATGCACAATAAGTGTCGGAATATTTATTTTTACTCCTGCCGTGTATCCATCATTCTTAGAGAAATCCTCCACAAATGAATAATTCAATTTGTATTTATTACCATCATCATCAAAATAATCTCTAAAGCCGATCTCTTTCCACTTTAACATATCAATCTTGCGATATTTTTCATATAGCTCCATATAATTGCTGACTGGTGATTTCAAAACCAAAATGCTTATATCGGCCGATTTTGATGCGGCCATAATACTTGCAATCCCGCCAAAACTACCACCTAAAAGACCAATATTAGTATATCCGCACCCCTTTAGATACTTTACTGCCGACAAAATATCATCAGTGGCCAAAGAAACTGTAATGTCTTCAAATTTGCCTTCGCTTTCCCCATGGCCATAAAAATCAAATCTCAACGTAGAAATGTTTTTTTCATTTAAAAGCTTTTCTAACGTTGTATACGTTCGGCCATCTTTATTCGTGGCAAAGCCGTGGCACATAATAATGATACGCCTATTTTTACTGTCTGTAGGGTTCGATATAATCCCGCAAAGTTTCGTACCGGATAGATTTTTGAAATATACTTTTTCTT
>Ga0209668_10000086_pt1 | contig 36923 bp, 38 predicted proteins | sample FrelakmetPLP11PL_FD_187150 | JGI IMG/M metagenome (GOLD analysis project Ga0209668, IMG submission 187150) | Freshwater lake sediment microbial communities from the University of Notre Dame, USA, for methane emissions studies - PLP11 PL (SPAdes)... | ecosystem: Environmental > Aquatic >...
AAAAATGTATGCAAAACGCCTCCTTATATCAAAACATTTTTTGGTACTTATTCGAATGACAATTGTTAAAAATATTTATACACCACTTCGACCGCGGTCTACGACGCCGGCTTCTCCTCTGGAGGCGGCCGCTTTTAATTTTTATTTTAATAATTTTGACGATTTTAAATATATTAATTTCGAAAACCTTATAAAATTTTCGTCTGTATTAACTGTCTCATATTCTCTTTCACTAATGTAATTTAATATTTTATTGTATAAATAATTAATTTCTTTATTATAAAATTCGAACCATTTTTCAAAAGTTACACTCTTTCCGAATGACACCGTAGCTAGTTTTTTATTTTGAAAGAGAAGTCGTTGTATAGGTTCTTTATTTTTCACAAGGGTTATTTTATTTTCATCTTTCAATTGTGTTTCAATTTTTTTAGAACATACTTTTATCCATGATTCCATTATTATAATAATATATTCTTTTAATATATTTTTATTTTTTTTTTTATCTATTTTATATAATAAATGAATGAAAACGGACTTTATATGATATTGCATTCTGCAATAATTGGACTTGTATTATACGCAGTTATGAAATATGGCATGTCTCAGAAAACAGAAGTTGCTGTTGATAGAAGTATATTAATATCTTCTGCAGTATTGATGTATATGATTTTATTTGGGCATCATATGCCTTACAAACTAAATAAAAATATATACACCCGTAAATAACCAGTACCCTCTGTAAAACTCCTCATTCGGACCTAGAATCGACCCGCCCGTTATACGGAGTGGTCCTCGAAGAGGCCCGAGGCGAAGCTTCGTACCTCAAAGAGGTACACTGAGTGGAACTGGTCGTAGAGGCTACCGTAGCGGTACATTGGGCTGAAGCAACCCAATTGAGGTGGGCCGGCTGTTAATTTATTATACGAAACCGTATAATAAATTTTTTCCTACAATTATTCAGATAGCAACATTTTTAAAGTATTATTTAGATATATATTATTTTCTTTATCTACAGATTGTCTTAAACAATATTTAAAATCTTTTTTTTCAGGGAAGCTTTGCTGTCTAATAATCTGTACTTCTGTTTTTTTGAAAACAATAAAAAGTTTTATGCTCATTTCCTTGTATAAAGAAGTATTTCTCAATTCTTTGTATTCTTCTATAGTTCCAGAAAGAGTTAATTTTATTTTATCGGTTGAATTTATTATATTTTTAAAATCATAAGTATAAAAGTCTTTGCATTTTATTTTTATAATTCTTTTTTTGCATAGTTCTAAATCAATTTCTTTTACTATCGCATTTTTTTCACCATTTATTATATCCAACAACACTATTATATTATCTGCTTTATCAGAGTATGATTGTTGCATTGATGAACCTGGATAGTATATGTTTGGTTGTGGTCTTTGTTTATCGTGTATATGCCCAGAAATTATTTCAGGGTAATCTAGATCCCATTTGTCTCCTTCAGATGAAACAATAGACCCCATTTTACATCCGTAAAATTCTTGATGTGCAAAAATACAAGATGCATCTTTCCATTCTCCATCGGAAGTACCCAAAGCCTTTTCAAATAACCCTGGTTGAACATATGGAACAAAAACAACCTTGACTCCATTAATAGTTTCAACTAGTACTCTATCAATAATGGTAACATTATTCCATTGTTTCATAAAATTCATCCAGTGTCCGCTGGTTAAAAACTGTTTATTATTGTACATATCATGATTCCCTATAATAATATATGTTTTAACAATTAGAGATAATTGTTCTACAAAAAATACAGCTTTATTTAAAACCATTGAATTTAATCTTTCGTGAGTGTGTAATAAATCCCCAGCTATTATGCAAAAATCCATTCTAGTTAATTTAACCAAATTTATTATTTTATCTATATATATATCTATTTCTTCCATATTCGAAATTTTAAAATGAGGATCTCCTATGAATAATATTTGTAACATTTATATATATACACAACGAAGATGTTTAACTTCATTTTTATACTACTATTTATTTTTTTGCTTAAGAACATCTATTAAATATATCAATTCTTTATCGTGAACACATTCAACATTTAGACAGTCGAATTGTTTGATTAAATAACACATATTTGGCTGAGAATTATATACTTCATGATTGTCATCTATTATCAACGTAGTATCATCTTTAAATTTACGTATTTTACATATTTTATTTAAAAAATCTATTTTTTTTGAATATCCTGTATGTTTTTCCGATTCGGAACAGTGATAGCTAAAAAAGACATAATCAAGGTGGCGATTCGGGTGGTTGTCGAGAATAAATGTTTTAATTATGAACATTGCATAGTCTTTAGAAGCTGCGGTCCAAACAGATACGCTATAATTTTCAAATATATAATCCAAAAAATACTGTAAGTATGGCCTGCTAAAAATTTTGAAATATTTTTTCATAGTTTCGTGTTTTAATATTGTTTCAACAGGCGATATTTCGTCAATTGGTATCGATGATATTAGAGTTAAATCAAGATCTAAAATTATATTTTTAATTTTTTTTGTCATCTATTTATTAATATATAAATTATAACATATAAATTTATATATTTATTTTCTTGGTAAATCAAATTCTTCCCTTCTTTTTTGCATTTCTGTAGCTATTGATACTAAACTTTTCGATTTTTGTCCTGCTGTTTTTTTTTTAATTCCATTTGTTACTATTTTTTCATCTCCTCCACCAGAGGCTTCCGCCGAAAATTCTTTTGTATCATACTCATAATTTCCTGCATTTTTTCTAATTCCAACAAGCGGTCTTTTACCATTGTTTTTATTTTTATCCTGTATCGTACTATTTACATACGATTGCCTTTCTGTTTCAGATATCAATTCCATCATACTTTCCTGATCTATATCATCTCCGGAGGCTGCCTCTCCGTGGTCTGGCATATCCCCGCCTTCTATCCGAGTATCGGACCGCCCGTCGTAGGCGGCCTCACCTGCGACCCGTGGCCTCGACTTCGGATAAGCCGGCCGCAGAGCGGTCGAAGAGGTACTTGGTCCGAAGGAGGAGGCTGCTTCGTGGTCAGATAGGTCACGCCCACAGGGGGCGACCTCAGAGAGGTCATATAAAATTGTCCGACCATTTCCAGAAGGGCTCTGGCGTCTATTTCTTTTTTCACCCGCTCCTCGACCGCCGCTTTTAGATGAGGCCTGTGTACCTCGAAGCCTCTCCGAAGGAGGAGTTTTACAGAGAGTAACAGCGTCACCATCGACCAGTTGGGTCGAGTCGTAGGCGGTATTTAGCATTGTTTTATTTAATTTTTCTTTTGGCAATTCGGACCGAGAATCGGACCGTTGTCTAGACATTTCTTCGCTTAGTTTATACGCATCTTTTCCAGAATATATTTCAATCTGATCATTCCTAATTATAATAACACAAGGCAATTCATTTATTCCCAATATTTCAACTATTTTTTCTCTTACTTTGATAAAATCCAAACATAAAAATTTAAATTTTATTCTACTGTTTTTTAAAATATAGTTTATAAAATTTTTAGACACTTCAGAAAACTTACTATATAAAATTATAAATGTATCCATAATAATTATGTTATATAATCTTTAGATTATATAACAATAGCCGTCTACACGTTCTTCTATTTTTACCCAAGTAAATCAGCCAATTCACTTTCAAGTTCTTTATTTATTTCTTCTTCATCTTCGTCTGTTATTTCTTGGTCTTCACTTTCTTCAATGCCCCCGTCATCTTCTGCCTCATTTATCTCTTGTAAATTAAAATTTACATTTTTATTTCTATTATTAAGAGGATTATTCATCATTAAAATTATTCCTCCAGATTGACGGCCGTACCCGCCAGCGCGGTCACTTACGAAGGAGGAGGCCGCTCCATCGGAGGAGCATTCTGATAATTCAGTCGCTATAGAAGATAACATATTTAATCTGCTTTCATTATTTTTATTTATGGTGTTACCTTTTGCGGCATCTTCGCAGTCTGGCATAGCCCCGCCGCTAAAGCGGTCACCTACGACCCGGGTCCTCGACTTCGGAGAAGCCGGCCGCAGAGCGGTCGAAGAGGTACTCGGACCGAAAGAGGACATAGGCGACTTATTAAAAGTACTATCTTTCTCTTTTCCACTTTGACCTCTTTGTATTTCCTGCTTTTTTTTATTTTGCCCGATTATCGGCCCGTCCGATACTTCTTCAATTTTTTTTTTATTAGACCGCCCAGGCTCCGAAGTCGACGTAGGAGACGTCTGCTTTTTAGATTTCGAATATTCAGATATATCTTTTTTTCCATTAAGCAACATCATAAGTTTATTAATCATCCTTTCTTGGTCATCCAATCTTTTATTAATATTTTCAATATAGTTTATAATATTTTTGTTTTTGTTAGAAAAATAAATAAATAATCCTACTAAAACTATTATTTCTGATATTATATGAATTGCTTTTTCCTTCGAAGACATTTATATATTCTTCTAACTTTAAATAAAATTCACTGCCTCCTCCTTCGGACCCGTACCTCTTCGACCGCTCTGCGGCCGGCTTCTCCGAAGTCGAGTCCACGGGTCGTAGGCACCGAGGTCTCCGAGGTCGCGGCTTAATTAAATAATCTAAATGGTCGCAGGCGGCTGCTCTTCGGTAAACCCGTGGGGAGTCCGATTATCGGACCAAAGTAGGCGGTATAATAGAGATATATTATTTAATATTTTTTCATAATTTAATTTTAAAAAATTTGAAATATCGTATTTAGATAGATAAGGTGAATTTAGAAAATCGTTATTTGTGTACATAGATAAAAGAATATCATAATATCCGAATATAAAAGAAGGGATATTGGGGATGGGATTAAGCTTAAGTTTTTCCTTTTCTCTTTTAAATTCAAATTCGTCTATATATATATATGGATTTATTTCCATGGTTTGAATTCTTTCAAATAGAGAAAATTGTTCTGGTGAAAACAATGTATCTATTAAAGAAGAATTCAATATTTTTTCATATAGATTATGATAAAAAACTATATCCAGTCTTATTTTTTTCAAATTTTCATCCCCAATTTTTATATAGTTTTTTAAATGTATAATATAAGTGTTTAAATTATAAGTAACTCTATTTTTTGCATAATAATTCAAAAAAACATTTGAAAAAGAAACCATTTGTCTCTTTTTGAATTTTTTTAATAAATAAGAAGTATATTCTACTGGATTTTTATTATCTGTAATCAAATTAAAAACATATTTTGAAGATGTAAAATCCATATAATTCAAATAAAAATCTTTTTCTTTACCAAAAGAATCAGGGTTGATATCAAATAGAAATTCTATTTTTTTGAAGAACTCTATTGGAGTTAAATAATTGAAAATATATTGAGAGGGGGAGTAGGTTGTGTCCAGTTCATTTAACTCGTATAGATTTTCTATTAAAAAGTCTTGTTTTAAAAATAAATTTGCAATGTTAACTAATAGGCCAGTTTCTTGATTTCCAAGCTTGGGTACTTTTTTAGAAATCAATTTCAAAGATTCCAAAACTGCAACTCGTATGTCTTTATCATATTCAAAATCTGATATATCATTTTCGCTGTATTTTATTTTATTATAAACGAATAATGAATTTCTATAATTTATAATAATTGGATTTACATCAGCTTGTATAATAACTGTCCTAAAGGAGGCCGCCTCGCGGTCACCTCCGACGGAGGAGGCCACTCCGTGGTCATATATTTTATATCCCAATGGAGAATTATTTTTTTCTATTATTATATTAGTTGGGATCAGATTTCCATGAATAAAACAATTGTTTTTCTGTGAAAAATCCAAGGCTAAACTTATTTTTTTTAAAATTTTAATATAATTTTCAATATTAAAAAAATTTGATCTTATATATTCCACCAGGGTAATACCTGGAATATATTCTGAAATAATATTATTATTTGTGAAATCATAAGAATAAGTATATGAAAAGTTTGATATTGTTCGACAAAAATCATTTACAACAGACAGCCCAGCAAACGCTTCATGTAATCTGTTTGTATCCAGTGATTTAAATTTGTAAACATACCCCTGAAAGGTATTTAGAATAAAACCCTCTGTGACCATTCCGTGCACAGCTCCGCTGCGCGCCTCTTTGCGGTGCACAGAGACGAAGAGGCCCTCCATTTTTTTAATAAAATAATATAGCTTTTTCATACCCTCCAGCCATCCATTGTTTCTATAAAAATAAGGACGTAAGTTATCAAATGCAATTATATCGTTTAATTCTAGTTGGCGAGATAGGTTGGTATTTATTTGTTTCTTTCCAAATTTAATATTATTATCTATATCTATTATACTGGATATATTTTCATTTAATTTTCTAGTTTTTAAAGATAAAGTAGAGTGTACATCTTGTGAAAATATTCTGTTATCATGTAAATCAACTAAAATCTTTTGCATATAATCAAACATCGAATTTTTACTCAAGTATTTGACGTAGAACTCTTTTGCATTTTCAGCTATTTTTTTACATTTAGAATCGTTATTTCTACACCATTTTATTTTTTCGTATAGATCAGATAAATCAGATTTTATTGAAATATAATGAATATTTTCTTTTAAAAGATCTCCATACCATAATTTCCATTTTGACTCTACCAATAGTATAACTGATCCCAATGACAATTCAATAGACAATCTATACGCGCTAACATGTCCATCTATATTTAGAATATACTTATAACCAGCCTGTTCATCCAAAGTCATAAATTTTTTCGCCTTTATATTGCTTGGAATTACAGGGATTTCCAAATATTCAAATCCAATTAGTTTCCTTGGTCTCATATTAAATTTTGTAATGCCTGCATCAAGCAAAGGAGTGGATTCAATTTTATTTTCAGGACTTTCATTTAGATAAGCTGCTTTTAGTCTCATATTTGTATTAATATCGAAACCAACGCCGGTAAGAGATCCTCTAAATACAGCAGTATTTTTTTTTGATTCCCATTTTATTTCTTGTATAATACTATCTGATTTTACTCTTTTCCAATCATCATATGTTGGGATTGGAATATCTGCATAATCCTCTCCTGTAACCATAGAAAGAATTGGACAATATGAAGAATACAAATGCGATACTATAGGTTTATTATCTCCCCATATATTATCGTATGCTTCTGTTTCATTGTTTTTTAACAAAGGAAAATCTCTTCTATTGATAAATAATTCCATATCAGGAATTTCCCTGTTCTTGCATAATTCATCGAAAAAATCAAATACTGATTCTATATTATGCTCAGTCTCGTTTTTGTCATGTCTAAAAATACCATTGTTTGAGTACCATTTTTTAACATCATGTATTTTTCTTCTATCAATAAAATAATTTGTTCCAGCTATTCTATTTGTCACATTATTTACCTCACTCAAAAAATTTAAAATAGATTCATTTTTTTCTTTTCTATTTTTAGGAAAAGTATTTCTTATATTTATAAGAGAATGCCATTCATTTACAAAATTTATATTTGTAAATGGTATAAACATATCTATTTCATTATTAACTATTTTTATATATATACATTTTTTAAATTTATAAAATAGATATCTAAATGTATAGTATACTGATGCGTCGTTTTGATTCATATATTTTTCAAAAAAAACTTTATCAAATCTAAAGTTTTTAAATAAATTTTCACTCATAATGGATTCCGACATGCGGCTAGCGGCCGCTGCGCGGGCACCTTTATTTTCATTTATAACATTAAAAAACTTTGATTCTTTATCTATATATTGTAACTTTTCCGATTTTTTATCTACCAGCGATGCTACATCTTCTTTACTACTTGGCTGTATATATCCAATAAAATTTGTCCCAAAACTAGGGTTGTATGGAATTGTATATATAATTTCTTTTAATTGATCTTCCAAATGTTCATTTAATTTATTGTTCCTTTGAACATCAATTTCACTAAGTGCTTTAGTAGCTCTTCTTCTTTGTCCTTGATATTGACTAGGTCTTTGTCCTTGATGTTGACTAGGTCTTTGTCCTTGCTGTTGCTGTCCTTGATGTTGACTAGGTCTTTGTCCTTGATGTTGACTAGGTATTTGTCCTTGATGTTGACTAGGTCTTTGTCCTTGATGTTGACTAGGTATTTGTCCTTGATGTTGACTAGGTATTTGTCCTTGATGTTGACTAGGTTGCTGTTGCTGTCCTTGATACTGAACACTGTGACTCCGTGTAACGGGCGCAGCTTCGCTGTGAAGCAGTGGATAATGTGGATACTGAACAGGAGGTTGATATTGAATAGGACGAATAGGAACGCTTTGAGGCCATCCTACGGGGGGAGGTCTTTGTTGATTTAAATTCTGAGTAGGACCTTGTCTTTGATAATTTGTATTTTGAGTATCTTGAAATCGATTTTTAAAAGTTCTCATTTATAATTTAATATTATAATTATAATATTAAATTTCTTTTTTATATAATAAATAATGAATTACTATAGAAATCAAAGATCAAATTTCGATAAAAATGTAATAGAGAATGAGAGAGAGAAATACGGGTTTAACAACAATTGGAGTGAAAATCCTGGTTCATATATAATACAATATGAATACAATTCTACACCTACAAATTCCAACAAACCTTGTTATTCCAATCTAATAAACTATGATACACATGGATATAGACCGATAAGGGCTCCAGTTCCAGTGACATCTCTTCCTCTATTTCAAATATAACCATCACCTACAGCGCTCCCTGAGGAGTCGGACCGCCCTGTGTACCGCGAAGCCTCCTTCGGACCGAGAATCGGCCCGCCCGGTACCCGGGTCGCAGAGTGGAACAGAGGGTTTCAACTGTTGAAGAAGAGAAAAGGCGACTGGGACTTCCGATGTTGGTAGTTATTAAAAAGAGCCTGGATATAACGTGAATTGTAAAAAATGGTCCAAGTGGGGCTCGAACCCACGACCCTTGGCTCATAAGACCAATGCTCTACCAACTGAGCTACCAGACCTTTTGTATGTAAGATAACAATTTAATTTATAAATATAATATAATAAATTATAATATGGATGTAAACGAAAATGATTTATTTAATAATAGTATGATTTCAAATGCTAAAAAAAATATGACTGAAGATGAAATAAATAGATATAAAAGATTGGGAGAAGAGATGTTTAGTATCGACTTCGGAGACGCCGGACTCTCAGAAGTCGGAGAAGCCTCTATGGAAGAATGTAAGATACATATAGAAAAATGCATTTCATCAGGTCTTCATATATCATATTTATCAACTGAAGAAAAAAATTTTATGTTTTCTTATGTTGGAGATAAATGGTGGGAAAAATATGGATTTAATGAATTGGATTTGGAAATTTTATATTCTAATTTTTAATTGGAAAAGCGATTGTGTATATGATTCCAGCCATTAATATTACTACTAAATTAAATATAAATTGTTTTGGTTTTCTAACAGTAGCTATGCTAATTCCTGTATTCTTAGTACTAATCATAAAACTAAGAACAATTAAAATAAATATACAGAGAATAATTCCTTTTTTCTGAGTTGGATTAAGTTTAATAACATTTTCAAACACAAATAAAGAAACTAGCAGAGAAGCAAGTAAAGTGGTTGTATTTTGTCTTACTTCAACAAGTCTGTCTTTTTCGTAAGAAAGAGTTCCTTTCAATGTAGATGATGAATAAATTAAAAATATGTAAGAAATAACACCACATATATATATTGTATTAAGCCCGATCGACCTTTCCTTGAAAAACCCGAGATTATTCCATAGAATTGTTAATAATATAATACAAAATATAGATACTTTTAATGCCAATGCTTCTACTTTTATACCATATATATTATAAGTTTGTTCTTCTGTAAATTCAACATCATTTATAACTACAGTTTCATTTTGTATAGAAGTTTCGTAAGACGACATAATTATTTATTATATGATATATAATAAATGAATAAATATTTATCTTTTTGTATTTCTTTAATTTTATCTTTTTTTATTATAAATATTTATGTACTACTATTCGGATCCGAAAACAATTATATATATACAAAATTCGATTTTGACATTAATACTATAGATTCGGACCCCCCCGATACTTTAATTTTTTCACAAGTTGGAATAAATGTTTATGATGTAAATACAGGTCATTATACACAAAAGGCAAATGTTCCATTAAATCCGTTGATTTCAAAAATAGTAAGTTCTGATATAAAAATTGATATACCAATTGAGTTTGGATTTAATCAATTGAGTAAACTAGTAGATCAGGGTGATTGCGGGAGCTGTTGGATTTTTTCAACATTTGCTATGTTAGAAGATAGATTTTACCTAAAAACTTCAAATGTTATAAATTTATCAGTACAACAGGTTTTGGAATGTTTTGATCCTAAAAAAGGTTGCTTTGGAAATTCACCAGAAGCATTATTGATATGGCTTTCTGACAATAACTTTAAAATAGGATTGGAAAAAGAATTTCCATATTTACAAAAAGAAAGTTCTAATATTAATGATAACTGTAACATATTAAGGTATGGGTATAGTATAGACAAAAATTCTATAAAATCAATTACAAAATTTGTAAATGAAATAAATCCTGATATCAATATTCTTAAAGAAAATATCATTCAAATGAAAAAAGAACTTATATTAAACGGACCATTTTGGGCAGCATTAACTATATACGATGATTTTTTCTTATTCACAGGAGATGGAATATATGATCACATTTACCAAAAAAACGAATCTATCTCAGGAGGTCATGCAATTGAAATAATAGGTTATTTCGATGACAATAAAATTAGATATTGGAAATGTAGAAGTTCTTGGGTAGAAGATTGGCCTTCGTTTACTAAAAATGGAGAATTTAAAATAAAAATGGGATCAAATAATTGCGGAATTGAATCAAGGTGCGGGGCTGCGTCTTTATTATTTATATAATTTTATTTTACTATTTTGCTCATTTTCCCACCGCATGAAGAACACACCGCCTTAAGTGAATTAACTCCTTTTTTAACTTTCTTGTTATGTAATTTAACATGTTTAATAGAGCCTGATTCGGCCATTCTTTTTGTTTTACATTTAAGACAATAAAATTTAGTATTTTCAACACCCATAGGGCTTCTTACCCCCATTCCACCCATGGGGCTTCTTACATGCATTCCACCCATAGGGCTTCTTACATGCATTCCACCCATAGGGCTTCTTACATGCATTCCCAGTCCACCCATAGGGCTTCTTACACGCATTCCCATTCCAGCCATGGGGCTTTTTCGATGCATAGGGCTTTTTCGATGCTTAGGGCTTTTTCGATGCTTAGGGCTTTTTCGATGAAGTCCACCCATTCCACCACACATACCACCAGAATGGCGACCGATTCCTCCAAATAGATTTTTATCATGTATGTTCATTTATTATATATATAAAATAAAAACAAATAAATATTTTATTTATATATTTTGTATAATATTATTTATAAAGAGATATTTAATATAAAATGACTGGAAAATATAATATTGGAAAAGTTAAAAAACTAATAGAAATAAATAAAAATTTAGTTAATTTTACAGCTGAATTTAATATTAAAAGTATATCCCAAACTGAATTTGAAATTGCTATTGTTACCCAGGATATTTTAGATAATAACATTCAATTTGAATATCAAAAATCAATAAATTCATTCATATCTGGAAATATAAAGGCAGATAGAGGAGAATATAAAAACTATTTGATGGTAATTAAGGCTGATGAGGAATGCGAAGTATTTATTGAAATAAATATTTTTGAATTAAAAAAGAAAGACTTCGGAGGTGACCGCTTTGGCGGCTCCGCAAGTGACAACTTAGATATCGAAGGGTATCGTTCCTCAAAAGACGTAATTAATTCTTCAAATAATGATTATTTTTATAATATATTTACGAAACAAAATATATTGATATTTTTAATTATTGTTATTTTATCTTGCTTTATATATATATATTATATAAAAAATAATGGCGACTCGATAGAGAATTTAGAGGCGTCGTCACTACCAAAGGTAGAGGCCTGTGTAACAGCTATTAAAAACGAAGACCTCTCCGAGAGCATCGACCGCCCATCGGCCGTGCCGGTCGAATCGGAAAAGATAAAACCCCCGGTGGGGTCGGATAAAATTGGAAATACAAGAGCTGTCCAAGAGCCGGACCCTACATTTGTATTACCAGACCCTAAAAAAGATAAAACATTATTCAATCAAAAAGCTTCTTTTAAAAATGTATCAAGTAAATTATTTGAATCATTGAGATAATACAGAAATATTAAATCATAAGTTTAAATAAGTTATTTTTGTATATTGTATATATATATATATACAATATATTATTCTAAACATATTGAAATGAATTTAAAAGTTTTTGATATATAAATGTCGACTAAAGATTATAATAGTATATCACAGAATTTAAAGCAGCAAATTGATATTTTAAAAACAGGAAATGAATTGACTGGATCTACCGCTGGTAGTGTGTCAATCGGGTCTCCGTGTACCTCAATTCTGCTGAGTAACGGAGGGATCGCCGTGGGTGACCTCGGAGAGGCCGCCGCCTCTGGCAGTGACACATCCCCGCTGTGGGTGGATACCGACAAGAACGCCTCTAGCGGTGATAAAAAATCAGACCAGACTATATGGGGTGGTGGAATCGGATCAAGCGATGTCTCCCCATTGAGCTCACGAGTCGGAGGTGACCAAGGTCATGCCGCTGCTAGAGGCAGTGACCTCTCTATAGGCGGGTCTATGCCAGACCGCGAAGCGGCCTCCTCTTTCAGAGGTGAAAATATAAAGATACATGATAGGTTACTTAATTTTACCACATCTGAAAGAGGTGACCGCGGAGCGGCCCCTACGAATTTTTTTTTAGATTATTATTATTATATTTATTTAATATTATTAATTGTGATACTTTTTTTGATATATATTTTTATTAAATTATTGAAACCGTCTTATATTTATAAAAATGTATTACGAGAAAATAAAAAAAATAAGTACAAAGATATTGATGATATCGACTATAATAAAATGTATAATATTATAAGTGTAATATATATAGTTATACTTATTTTATTATTTATTAATAAACAAAAAATAGACTATACAATCGAGTATATTTTAAAAAAAATATATTAATCAAACATATCGACGTAAGATTCGTCAAATCTAGTATTGTGAAAATCCCAATATTCTCTACATCCAAATTTGAAATTCGAAGGGGGGATGTCTGCTTTATAATAAAATACAGAGTCTGTCCAGTTATTACTTTTGGATACGTTATGAATGTAAAGGGCGGTATATTCAGGCATTGAATCCAAAAGATCGCAAAAAATAGAAAAGTCGGGTATGATACTTGCATAATTTTCCCAAATTACTTTTCTTATTTTTAGACTAGGTTCTCTAAGAATGAAAGTTCCATCGATATTAGTTCGAATGACTGGTTTTACGTCCATTGCGTATTGTAAACTCAAAATATATAGCATAGTGAAATGTCTTCCTCTTTTGAATAATCCATGTTGAATTGGGTTGTTGAATATTTTTGTATCGTCAGTGCAATCATCAAGTAATAAAACTGCCCAAGGGTTTTCCAAATGTTTTCTTGCTATTTTTTGACGCTTGATAAATTCTTTAATACTGTCTTCATTATATTCATTGTAAACGAATGAACTTGGAATTAATTTTTTATAAAATCCATTTGAATCTTCTGAACCGCTCATTATCATGGCGGTTGGAATTACGTGTTTTTTTGAATATAGAATAGAAGATATTAATGTAGTTTTACCAGTATCTGGTTTTCCTATGACTACTATTTTATGACCGCCTCTGGCTCTAGAAGATCTTGTATTTTCACACGGATAAATTAGATTGAGATCAAGTTCTTTTATTTTAACTATATTTTCTTGCATTTATATTTTATATTATTATAATAACTTTAAATTGATATGATATATATATATATTTGTATATATAAATAAATGACAATTTCATATTCCGGACTTACTTCCTATGGAAAAAATTCTCTTCCGTCAGTTGACAATTGGGGATCAAGTAGAAATATAGTAAGAGATCCTCCGAAATCTATAATGACTAGAAGAATTGATAAGGTTGGACAGACAAGTTTAATCACAGAAATGATCGATGAATCGATAACTAGGTCTGATGAAGCTATATTGAGATTCGCTAGAGGTATAAATCCATCTGTTTCTGTATCTTATAGCAGTGAGGGAAATAACGGAGGTACACGAAGCGGTTCGATGAAAATTGGAGGAACTACTGAAGCATATCTTCCTTACAGAATTTTAAACGGCGGAGCTTTCAGACCTCCAGTTCTAACCCAATTTTCTTTATTGCCTACATCCAGAATGCCCAGAAATATAACAAGTTTAAGTTCCAATCCAGGTTTTATAGATTATTCAAAAAATAAAATATGTACTGATGTTAAAAAAGAAGTTAAAAAAACAATATTTTTGACAGATATAAAACCTACAGTTGTTTACAAATTCAATCCACAAAGCGTAGAAGAATCCGATACAAAATATAAAATTCAAAATGTGATAAAGATAGATGCAAATTCCGGAGTCAGAACAATGGATAGGAGTACTCTATTGGTAAAAACTCCTACAAAAATGAATACACCCATGTATCTAAATATTGTTCCAACAAAAATAAGTAATGTATCAATAAACGGAATCGTAGACTTTGAAACGAAACGTTATATACAAGAAACTAATGCACACGATGCATCTACAAATCCAGGTAGGCCAATTAACGGAGTACAAAACATTGAATTTAACACTGATAGATTCATCCAAGAAACTAATGCACACGATGCATCTACAAATCCAAGTAGGCAAATTAATATTGTTGGAGATGTCGAATTTAATACTGAAAGATTCATCCAAGACACTAATGTACATGATGCATCTACAAACCCGCAATCAACTTACGGAAATTCTAAATTGATAGATGATAATAGTAAATATGACATAAAAACAAAAAATAATTTACAAGTAACTTACACAACTCAAAAAACTGGAAACGACAAAGTTGAATATATACACAATAATTTGGCTAAAACTAAAACAACCCCATCGGTTACAATTGAACCCCAAAGTGTTCTTATCAAAAAAGATTTAAATCCAACTGACAAAACAATATCTAGAATGATATCAAATAAAAAAAAAGTAAGCTTTATTCCAGAAAAGAAAATAGAAAGGCTGCAAAGCGACGACTATAATCCTGTTTATAATTTACATAATACACTTTCTTACGGAAGCTACTCTGTTAATCCTGGAATACCTAGATTTGATAAATAAAATATCATTTTTTACAAATGGATACATAATTCTATTTTGTTTTTTAATTTATCCATCTTAATATTATATAGTTTTTCAAACATGATGAATGTATAGTCTGGATCGGATGAATCTATAAAACAGTGTGGGTCGCCAAGGCCAACCTTAGGCTTATCTCTTATTCTATACCCTGTTAATTTTTTAATAACCTCAAGCGCTCCGGTTTTTTCTATCAACGATGAAGTTGGTTTTTTTTCCATTTCAATAAAATCGCATATTGTAGGGCTACCGCGTGTCATAAGTATATTTTCCATACCCTTTTGTATAGCATTGGATGTAAAACAATCATACAAATAATATTTAAGGTAGAATTGAGCCGAATTTGGAGGTTGATGTAATGACATTTTTAATTCATTCATAAGATTTGTATGTTCATCGTATAATGCAATTCTTTTATTTATATTTTGCTTCTTTTTATTTTTAGTATTATGTATTATTGAAGCAGTATATCTTTCAAATTCTACTTCCATTTTATGTTCTATTAATTGATTATTTGTAATATTATTCGATATCCAAGAATCTATAGATTTGTATATATTATTAATATTATTTTTAATATTTTTAAAAAAAGATTTAGATGTTGTTTTGAGAGATTTTATTTTAATATGGGGTGGATTTGGTATTAATTTGTCCATGGGCTGCATAAACAAAAAGTGTTTATATAAATCGATTCCTGTAAAATATGAAAATTTTTGGTTAGTATCATATAGACCCTGGAAATCAACATTTGGATTTTTTATAATCCTTGCATAGTCTTGTATTAGTTCCGAAAATTCAGTCACATCATTCCCTTCAAGTTCTATAAACCCATATAAACTGTCAAATGAATAAGCGTTGTAAAAACTTTGTATAATGTAAAATTTACCTTTGTATTTAATTAGTATTAAAGTATGATCTGGAAATTTAGAATATGAAAATTCATCTTGTATTTTACCGCCAATATCAATTTGATATATATAAACATTCTTATCATGCTCTCTTCTAAATATTTTAGAAATTGTATCTTTAATTTCTTTTTGTATACTTGATTTAATTATTATTTTATCAATGCTACGCTGCAGGGAACGTTCCATCGTATCCCCAAGCATTAAATACATTAGAAATTCTCTTGTAACAAAACATTGATTTGTTTGATATGCTAAATCATTATTATAATTAACATCAATTTTATCTCTTGCTAGCGCACAAATATTATAGTCTTTTATAGTTATATGGTATCCAATTCCTATTACAGCCAAGTATAATTCATTATAATTTTGTTGAATACATTTTATGTTTTTAACGAATACTTCTTCATCATTGACATTTTCGGTGTACAAAAATTTCATTTATTATAAAAAAATTATTTTTCAATAATGAAAAATAATTTAAAGTTATAGTTTAAAATACTTAATCGCAAACTTGGTCGGTCTCGTTACCTGAAATAATTTCACCGTTTAAATAAACAAGTCCATCGCACATAAGATTTGTTACTCTTATATTATTTCTTAATTCTATATCCAATACATTAACTCTATAAGAAATATATATTAAGGCCTCTTCGAGGTCACTGTCTCCTCCTTCGGACCGAGAATCGGCCCGCCCGGTACCCGGGTCGCAGGCTCCGAGGTCACCTACGGCGCCGCTAAAAGAGGAGGCCTGTGTACCTCGAAGCCTCCTTCGGAGAGTTTCACCGCCAGAGGCGGCGGCCGCTCCGCGGTCACCGAGAGTAACAGCGTCATTTGGAACTAATAATGATTCATCAACCATAATCATAAATTTTATATTTGTATACATAGATGCGCAAAGAACCAATCTCTTATTTGAATCAAAAGTCTTACCATTTATATATAATTTTGAATTTGAACTACATTTTATATTACTTATAATATCACCATCTCTTGGAAATTCAAATTCAAAATATTTTATTCCGTCAATAATTTTTATAACATCGCCAGAGGCGGCGACGTTAAATATTTTTGTTATATCATAATATACAACTTTATCAGCCACGCACCTTGGGAAACTTACCATTTTTTCTATAGCTGATATAAATGTATTATCATAACTAGGAAAATACTTGCAATCTTTCATAATATAATCCAATGTAATTTGTTCCATTTATTGTTATTTAATTCTTTAAATATAAAGCCACTCTGCACCTCAAAGCGGCGCGCCCGTTACTCAGCAGAGCTTCGTTCCTCGAAGAGGTACACGGAGTGCACAGCGGAGCTGTGCGCCTGTTTCACAGAGTGCAGTTTACAATACGAGATGCAAAGTGCTTTCTTTTTGAATATTATAATCGGACAGAGTTCGGCCGTCTTCTAGCTGTTTCCCAGCAAAAATCAAGCGCATCTGGTCAGGCGGTATGCCTTCTCTATCCTGTATTTTCTGTTTGATTAATTCTATTGTTTCAGAATGATCTACATCCAAAGTAATAGTTTTACCGGTCAATGTTTTTATGAAAATTTGCATCATTTATTATATATTAAAAAATAATATATAAATGAATAATAATTTATGTAAAGATTTAAATTACGGATACGATTACAATAATGGAATTTTTCAAAAAAAAATTCCAAATTTTAACAATAAAGATAACTATAAAATATTGAATCCCCATGGAGAGTCTTCAACTGATTTTTTTAAAACAACTTTTGGATATACAAGTTTGGATCCAAGGTTATACGATGCAGCTAGGAATAATAGACTTACATTGGATAAACCTCCTCCTGATGGAAATATTCAAATGGAAAATATTTATAAAAATCCAACATTGGAAAAATATAAATGTGGTGTTTATAAGAATGGATACAGAGGGGTTGAAGCTGGTCAGATAGTCTACTACGAAAGTTCTCAGACGTCTGTTCCTTTTGTAAGACCCGTTTTTATGGAATCTGCTACCATGAATAGTATAAACTATAAAAATCCTATGGGAGGAAAATCCATAGTTTACACTAGAGAACCACTTAAGAATCCGGATTTTTTAAATACAAAAAGAAGAGAATACGACGGAGGACTAAGTTGGCTTCGAGATTCTTCTTTTTTTAGAGAAGATATTATTTCCAGACAGCAAATAAAAAACAACGAACAAAAATATATATGTCGATAAGGCGAATTCGTAGGCGCCGCTAAAGCGGGCAGAATTTAGGAAATATTTTAATGTTTAATTAAAATATTTCGACCTCTCTACGGCCGGCTTATACTAAGTCGAACGAGGAGCCGTCTCTCCACCCGTAGGGCGGCTACTATTTATCCGGGAGACAATGTCAAGGCTATCATTTGTCAAGTATCCGATCGGATTTGAAATATCAAGTATTTGTAAATTTTTATTATATGTAATTAATGGTTCCAAATTGCACGCATATGTAAAAGATAGAATTAGGGTTTTCAGATTTTTGCATTCTTTTAATGTATACAAATCACATAGAGCAGATGATGATGCGTTTATAAATTCAACGTCTGGAAATTTATTAAATCCGGCTCTTATTGAGCCTCCTCTTGTAAAAAGATATTTAACATTGTTTGGAGGCATGTATGCAAGTGTTTCCAGTCTAGTTGAGTCTAGGGATAAAATATTTAAATATTTCAAATTTACAAAACATTTGAAGTGATCGTTTGTAAACCATCTACAATACTCAAAGTTTAAATAGGTTACATCTTTATATTTTGTTAATATTTCACCAAGTTTCAAAACTGAAATTCGTTTTTTAGGGTCAAATTTTATCTTTTTGATTAGTGAACAAGAAAGATAATTCCAATATTTTGAAACCATATTTATATTTATAAAATTTAAGTTGTTTGTTGAATAATAACCAATGAAATCGACCCCGTCTTCGAAAATACACATCTTTAAAATATCATATAAATTGTCTTGGCTTATTTTATTCATTATTTGAATATATACTCCATTTTGTAGTAAAAAAACATTTTTATATTACTATATAAGTTTTTAATTTATTTGAATATAAATCAATTGATTCTGTATAAAGATTATTTATAATGTAAGTAATCATTTCCCACATGATATTATTGAAAGGAGGAGTTGATATTAATATATCTTTAGTAGTTAGAAACGTGTTTGATAAATTTGTGATTAAATGGCATTTTTTTATGTTACGATCTATTGAGAGGGAATCAAGTCTATTATATTCATCATATGTTCCCCCGTATAAAAAAAGATTAATATATAACCATAATTCTTTTTTCTGGAACTCTTTTTGTAATAACTGGAAAATATTTTCATCAAAATATTTATTTAATTTATCAGTTAGATCGGAGTCTGTGTATACAAAAACATTATAGTCTCCTTCGTAGGAGGCGGTATGTTTATCATTTGTAAAGTATATATTTTTGGGGATATAAACAACGTTTGAAATGTGGTTAACCAATGGTATTTTTTTGTTTGAATAATGATTATTTGAAATTTCGTCTCTTTGACACATATATTTAATACTATTATTTATAGTTTTTGAAACAAAAACAGTTTTTTTATTAAGAGAATTTTCAATTACAGAAGTATATGCAATTGGACCTGTTGTTGCCAAAACAATTCCTTTTGAAGGTGGTTCTTCTGGATCGTATATTTTATTTGGTAAATTTGGATTATTATATAGATCAAATATATTTTGAACTACCTTTTCTATTATTTCAGCCAGAATCGGAGCTCCTTGTCTTCCATATATATACCAATTTTGAAATTCTCCGTTTGCAAATAAGTGTGACTGGGGTTGTTTTATATACCCAGACCAATGTGACACCCAATTTGACACAACTAAATCTTTATCATCTGGTATTTTTTCAATTTGAGAAGTTACACAACTTTTCATATCTAAATATAATCCTCCGAATATATATATTAAAAGATATCTCATCAAATCCGCCTTTGCCACTCCGTAGTTCAATAGATTATATGCGACGCAAATTTTATGTGTTTCTCCAAAATATTTGTGTATAAACTTCAAACAAGACTCGTCGTCGTATATTACTTGGTTCCATTCTGGAAGATTTTTTAAAGTCATATCAAGTGGATAATTCGACCCCCGTCTTCCTCCACATTCCCCTATTGGATTTTTGCTACACCAGATTCTAAATATGGTTTTTTTAAAAGGAGACACGTCAAATTTTGGAAGATTTAATTTTTCAGGTGGTTTTTCAATATACAATTTATATAAGACATTTTCTTTTTGTATTACAAATCTTGTATTTAAAAAATTGTTTTTTATATCTGTGCAAAAATAATATATAAATATAAATATTATAAAAATAATAAAAAATGTAGACGTCGAAAAGGCCTTGTGCATAGATATAGACCCCTTCTGCATATTTTTAGATTGTTTCATTTAGTATAAATAATTATTATTTATACTAAAAAATCAAATTTTCATCAAATCTAAATTGTATAGGTATATTTTTTATATATTCATAAGCATTTGTTTTTCCATTTAGGGTATAAATTATCTTATTGAAAGACGATCGAAATTCTTCTATCGATAAAAACCCTCCATAACATATTAAAGTTCTCCAGCTGGGTGCGGGCGTTATAACTATAGAATCAATCTCATACTTTTCTTCAAGGATATCCAAATAATACATATATATTTTGAGCAATAGACTGGATGAATTTCTATACATTGTTTTTGGATTATCGTTTATATATGCTTGACAACAATTGAAAGAACAGAAAATACCGTCTGTAATATAATAATTTCTATCGTTTATAGAAACAAAATTATCTGTAGTTTTTTGAGAGTCTATAATATTTTCCAAGATTGTGTATTCTTCATTATTTATACAAGAAACATATTTTTTTCTAGCACTAGTTGGAATAAAATCAACTGGACATCCAATTGGAAGAGTTTTAAATGGATGCCTGCACCAAAAACAACTATAATTAAAAATAGAAAATTCATTATACTCAATTTCAAGTTTCGAATTCATATCTATCATAGAAATTTTAAATCTAGATATTTTTTTGGAAGGAGCCAATTCTGTTATATATGTTTTTTTGGAATGAATTTCGTTCAATTTTGTAATATTAATAGGTGATTTCAATTTAATTTCTAAATTGGAAAATATAGGTGCACTAAATTCAACTTCACCGCCTCTGGCGGCGGCCTGTCCAAGGTCACCTTCTTTGGCAGACTCATCCCCTCGGTATCCGCTGACACTGCTTTTGGCGGCGCTCCCAAGGGAACCCGTAGGGCAGCTGATCTGCAGTCCAGAGGCAGCCGCTCCATTTTTCTTTGGTTTCTTCAGACGTCCAGATTTAATTACTTTAGTATTATTTAGATTTCCTTCTATTATTTCTTCTCCGACCTCTTCGACTTCACTACCAAAGGTAGAGGCCGCTCCGCGGTCACCGCCTCCGACAGCTTCTTTCTTATTCGGCGAAGTCACCCCTTTTTTATTCGCTGGTCTGTTACCCTCCGTTTTACTCTCCTTCGGACCTAGAATCGGCCCGCCCGTGGAACTAGTCGTAGGCTTCGAGATACACAGCGTCGATATTATCTTTTTTACCGGTTGTTTTTTTTCTTTTGTTTTATTATTAAAAAATATAGCTTTTGATTCCATCTTATTATATTATGTTTAACATCTTCGATGTGAAAATCATTTTTATATCATTAAATTTTCTTAATACTAAAACATGCTGATATTTGAATGAGTGGATTTGGTATAGATGGCGAATAACTTTCTGGTATTAGGGTTTTAAATATTGTCCCATCAGATAACTTAACACTAAATTTCATTGTATCATTTGGTTTAAATTTCACCGTGTTTATCATCGTATTACTATCTAAATTTACAAAAGCTGTAATTAGCGGGTTATTGACGTCTGTAACCGCTGCTCTAAACAAAACTTTATTTGTATTGGGGTTATTCGAGTATATTATATTATTACCTGCAGAATTATTATTTGTATTCGATAACTCAACATAAACATACGGATAAAAAGCAATTCTTGATCCAAACGCATTGTCCAATATTTGATTTGGCAATATTAAATTTGTCAGCTTTATTTCATAACAGGAAGTCTCTTGTTGCGAAACACTACTTCCATTATAAATAAAAGGATTCAAATTGTCATATGAAAATTCAAGTATCTCTATATTTGTCCCTACAACAGGTATTGCAGAAAAATTATTGTCAAGTGTAATCAACCCTGTTGTATTTACATAATTAGAAATTCTAAAACACTGTGTTTGCGGAGGAGTTATTGGATTTGTAGATGCTGATACTCTAGCAAAAAATCCTTTCAAATCAATCGATACTCCAATTGGATTTACATAAAAAGAACCAGTTGTATTAACAAGTGGGAATGTTGGTGCTATGACTTGTGTATTATAAGATGGAAGAGTTTTTCTTATACATAAATTATCCAAGCCAGTCCACCCAGTAATTGGATTATTACCTGTATTTAAAATAACAGAAGATAAATTTTTATCAAAACTATTAATTTTCCTATACTGTGATAGCGTTTCATTATATAAATAAAATCCTTGATATTTATAAATTGATATACTTGGGACAAAAATAATTGGATTAAATGTGTCTGTTGTTAAATCGGTTGGATCATTTATAACTAAACTATTTCCTATCGAAAATGTGTCTGGAAATTGAGAATCTGTTGTTATTTCGGCTTTATCTACTGCCCCATTTGATCCTATAAAAGTATAATTTACAATTCTACGAGTTGATGAAATACTCGTATTTGTAACTGTTGCTCCCAAATAATACCCCGTTTGCTGAAATACTCCTGTTGTGGCTGATGATATAACATAAACTCCAGATGATGATCCAGTATTAATTATAGTAGCTGCTACACTTACACCCCCCGGGGCTGCTTTATTGAAAGCCCTTCCGCTCCATGATACAATTGGGAAAGCTGTCGACACTGGATCGAGCGCCGTATATATATTTTTTCTTCCCGTTTGAGATATAGGAATCTCAAATTCACCTGGAAGTGGCCAAATTGTCCTATCTCTATATGTAGAGTCAAAATCTAAATACTTTGTAGTCATATTTATAATAAGAATATTTTATAAATGCTTTTAAAATATCAATATATAAATGAAAAAAAATAATTCAAACATTTTAAAACAAAAAGATATTTTTAAAATAGATAAACACACGGTTACGCAATTGAAAAAATATCCTTTCTCAAAATGCACTTTAAATAAAAATAAATCATGTACTCAAAAAGAAATCGCCGGCTCTCTCTCTTTAATTAAAAATAATCTTAAACTTGACAAATCTTCTATTATATATGGTAATGAAGAAGGTGTACCCATAGTAAAATCATTCTATAACTTTCATAGTCATCCAAAAGAAGCATACGAAAAATATAATGTAAAATATGCAATTCCATCTTCCCAAGATTACATCGGTTACATACACTCTGTTTATAAACATAATACAAGATGCCATTTCATTGCCGCTATCGAAGGTGTATATATAATATCAATGTCAAAATCCTTTTGTAATATGCATATTATAAATACTTTGTTTGAAACTCAAAATTCAACAAAACATCTAATTAATTTTATTAAAAAAAAATACAATGAAAACAACCTTGAGAATGATTGGCTCGCTTACATTAAAGAAGTAAATTCTATTTTATATAAATGTCCTGATGGAAAATCAATAGTTAAATTATTTGACGTAAAATTCAATCTCTGGCCAAACTTACATTCTAAAAATATTAAAATATATTACTAACTAGTTATAACCATCCTTTGACTCTGTTACACACGCCTCCTCCTTTGGAGAGGACCGCTTTAGCGGCGCCTACGAATGCGGCTTCCACCTTTTATTTTATAAAAATGAATTTTATTACTATTATATAGTAATAAAATTATATAATATGACTACAAATAACTTCTCTAATCTCGCTTATGAGTTGATTAATGATAAATATTCCAAAGCTAAATATCTTGGGATCAAATGCATAATAGAAACGAAAACAGGGTTTATTAACGCAACCAAGTTTTGTAAGGAAGCCCAAAAAAAACCCAAGGATACCGAAGCCCAAAAAAATGAGGATGAAAAAAAGGCTCAAGAAACTCAGGGAAAAAAGGCTTACGAAACTCGGGGGAAAAAGGCTAAAGAAATTCAGGGGAAAAAGGCCGGTGATGGAAAAAAGGCTCAAAAAACTCAGGGTAAAAAGAGATTTGATAATTATATTGCAAATGCTAGATATAATAACTTAATTAAGTATATGGAAAGTTCTCCTGGATATCCAGGAGAACTTTCCATTCAAGTAACTTCTGGAGATTATGAGTTATGGGGGACGTATGTGCATCCTGATCTGCTGCTTGATCTTGCATCATGGATATCACCAGCTGCATATATTAAAGCAAGTGGAATCGTAAGGAATTTTTTAGTAAGAGAAAAGGAAGAAGAAAATATGAGACTAAAAGTGGATAAAAGTAGACTTGAAAAAATGTTTGAAGAATCGGATAAAAGGAGAGAAGAGGCGGAGAAGAGAGCTGAACAAATGCTATTGAAAATGACTCTCCAAAATGAGACAACGCATATTAAGCTTGATGAAACAAAAATTAAGCTTGATGAAACAAAAATTACGCTTGATGAAACAAAAATTACTTTACAAAGAAAGATTGATAAAACAAAAATTAATTTACGGAGAGTAGAAGCTAGAGTCGATATTTTAGTTGAAGAAGTTGTTCCACCTGCAAAAAAAGTTTCTTTACATGAGCAATTTGGTATTATGAAACTAAACGATTCGGAGGGAAAGAGGGAGTATAAAGTATATTGCGTTCAAACAAGAGGAGTTTTGAAAGCAAGAGCAAGTATATTAAAAGAATATCCGAAAGCAATATTGATAAAGGAAGTAAACCCAAATGCAAATGCTAAGAATTTTCTTCACAAGTTGAAAGAAAAGTATGGAACGGGTAAGAAAGCAATTATTAATGTTTCATATAATTTTATAAAACTAAAAGATAGAGTCACAGAGAAAGAACTTATTGAGGCGATTGATGAAGTAGTAGGTGAAGCAAAGAATTTTGGTGTTTAAAATAATAATTCACAATGTGAATTATCATTTATTTACCAGCGTATATGTATAAAAGAATTTATTTACAATCCTAGTCACATCCCGAGTCTGGTTTACCAGACATAATACTTTTAGAAGGACATTTTTTTCCTCCATTTTTTGGAGTGTTAGTAATTATGAATTGATGAATACGACTAACATTAACATAATCACATGTATCTTTTATTGGTTCCCATTTTCCTTTACAATCAACTGGATCGGATACATCTATTTTATTACATTTTGTTTCTCCAATTCTGTATTTTGGATAATCAACACTCTGATCACTTGATGCTTTAGTCAAAATAAATTGTTGTGGTACTCTTCCAGTTTCATCACAATCTCCTTTTATATCTCTCCAATATCCAGAACCACCATACTTACAAATAGGTCCTGGATATTGAATAGATATTTCTCCATCTACGTGTGGGCATTTGGTCCCTCCATTTTTCTCATTCTTGGAAATAGTATATTTTTTTAAAAAATAATTTGAATCGTGACAAATATTTGTCGAAGTCCAATCTCCTACGCAGTCAATTGGTTTGTTACCTTGATTAATATCATCTGTATTTTTAATATCATCTGTACATGCTGTTGTTCCAGATCTTATATTAGAACTTGGAGGAGGAGGACATTGATCTCCCCAAATCCCACCTGGGATTTCTTTATATGTTTGTAATAAATAACCATTTTTACATTTGTCTGAATCTATCCATTTTGTTTTACAATCCATTATTCTACTATTTTCAGTCTCTGGACAATCTGTTTGTCCAGTTCTAAATGCCTGATCCTCACATAGAGGTCCTTCTCCATATTTTTGTATTAACTTATTTGATGTTATATCACATGTATTTGTATCTTTCCATTCACCAACGCATTTTGAATTAGGTATATAGGGAGATGTGACAGGAGAAGGACCAGGTGAATTAGGTATGCCGGTAGACGGACTAGTAGACGGACCAGATGAATTAGTACTATTTTTATAAGAAAATAATATTATTATTACAATTAAAATAAATCCAAATAAAATTATAGACAGTAATTTTAATAAATTAATTTTTTTTATATCCATTTATATAGTAAAAAATAAATTTGAAATAATAAATGAATGAAGTTACATTTATTATTCCAACAATTGGAAGAGATACATTGAAATATTCCATACAATCAATATTAAATCAAACAAATGAAAATTGGAAATTAATAGTTATTTTCGACGGGATCGACCCAACAATAACCCCAGTAAACCAAAAAATATCCATAATAAAATCAAGTAAAAAAGGAGTATCAAAAAATAGCGCCGGGAACGTTAGAAATTTTGGTATGGAGTTTGTTAAAACAAGATGGATTGCATTTTTAGACGATGATGATGTAATTGCAAATAATTATGTTGAAACATTAAATGATGAACTTAATAATTTTCCTTGTACTGATGTTATTATTTTTAGGATGTACCGGAGTAAACAAGGCGATGTTCTTCCACAGTTAAATACTGATAATTTCTACGAAAGTAGTGTGGGAATAAGCTTTGCTTTAAAAACTGAAATTTTTAAAAAAGGAATACAATTCACCCCATCACACGTTGAAGATTTCAATTATTTAGATCTCTTGCGAAAAAAAAATTATTGTATAATGATAAGTCCATATATTTTATATTTTGTAGACTCTGATGGCTCTCAGGTTATTAATAAATGTATGACTGATAATGTTACTGGAAATAGAGTTGTTTTAAATTCACCGCTTTCAGCGGCGGGCTCTTCGAGGTCACCGCTTTCGACTTCGGAGGCGGCCTGTCCTGGGACACCGCGTCCTTGGACGTACGTATTTTTTATTTTCCTAATTTTTATTTTTATCTTATATTTAAAAGTCAGCCGCGGGTCGAGTGTCAGACGAGCTTTTACTAGCCGGTAACTAATATATTTACTCGCAGCATATTTTATTTTTTTTATAAAAATTTGGATATTTCAATAGTATCAATTCCTCCATTTTTTGAGTTGGTAAAGCACATTCACATTTTTTACATATATATATCTCACTTTCTGTTCTTACAGAAAACCCAAGTCTTGTTAGAAATTCGCAAACATTTTGAATACATGTATGGGTGTCTGATAATAGAAAAACATTTTGAACGATAATAACCTGAATAGGGTCGACTTTACAAATTTTACAAATTGAGTTCCAGTTTTTATTTAAAATGTCGAAATTTTCAGAGTACTTTTTAGCATAGCCGACTATCCAATTCGGAAAAAGTTTTTGTATCAAATTTATTACATCTCCGTATGTTTTTTGCTCATATAATTCATTTATCGAATTTTTCAAATCTACATTATCCGAATAATTTATTGTCTCTTCCATTTATAATATTTTAAACGTATAAATAGGCATTTATAAAAAAAGAAAACTATTTTCTTTAAAATCATCATTAGCAAAAATACCAGGAAAAAAAGAATCTTCTTGGTCGATTTTTGATCCGCCGTATTTTTCAGAAAGTTCACTGTTGTATATAGGTTTGGCTTTAATATATTCAAAAAATTCCGAATATGTTCTAGCATGGTCAGCTCCTACATATATTATATTATAAAGCGCGGTGTTCTTCCTACCAAATCTTGCTAAAAAATATATATCCATTATATATTTTGAAGAATTTAAAAAATTGGATGCTAATTCAAAAAGTATATCTGCATGCTCAGATGCATATACATTATTTTTTCTAACCATCGTCAGAGTATCTGAATTCTTTTTTAAAAATATTTTAAATTTTTTTTTTTCTATATATAATTTTTTATAAATAAAACTTTTTATTTTAGAAGAAAGAGGATTATTTACAAACTCTTTGGCTATACCAATTGTATTTTTAATTTCATTTTTTATAAATTTATATTGTTCATTATAAACTTTAGAAGGATTTTGTAGGATAATATACTGCTTGGTTGCCCGCTGAGAAACAGACGTGCCGCTCCGCTGTTTCACACCTAATAATGAGTCCAATTCTCCTCCAATATTCAAATACATCTTTTTCCAAGTTGTTCTATAGTCTATATAATGTGTGTTGATATTTCGATACGGGCAATTTTTTACAAAATCAAAACATCCAGATAACTCATTTTCTATTAAATAGATCATTGGACCAGACTCAACTGACTGTTGTCTTTGTTGATTGTTTATATCTACATAATCCAATTCTATATAAAAGTCGTATTTTCTATGTGGATTCTTCATAAGTAATGACTTTAAAAAAGATGAAAATGGTAAACTTTCAAACATTTTTAACTCATTGTAATCTTCTATATTTATTATATGTCTTTCTCCAAATATTCCGATTCTCCTTCCGTTGTATTCAAATTCAGTATACAAATGCGGTCCAAGTATAAAATCTATTTCATTCGGTATAATATAGTCGCAAGTATCAGTCAAATATTTTCTAACTTTTTGGTTATATCTTTTAATAGACTGACGATCATTATCACAATTTTCAAAATTTTTTTCAAATATATCCATTTATATTAGAGAAATAAATGCATTAAATTATAGACGTTGGTTTAATATAAATGACCGAGACATATTATTATGGATCACTTCTAAAAAATTCAATTTCTGCGATAAAAGACTGTCCCTCATTACTTCCAGGTTCGCGGTCAATCTTAATAGACCAAATAAAAGAAATAGCTAAATTTTTAAATATTAAAGTTTGCACTCTAGACGGGTCACCTCCGATGGAGGTCGATAAATCAGTTTTTTCAACAACTAACATATTAGTATCAAATTCCCCGGGTCCTCAGGTAAGCTGCGAACTACTAACAGAATTGGCCAGTCTATATCTTAGCTCTCAAAATAATATTGCTTGCATAATTAATAAATCTGCTATCAATACAAATTTATTCACTCTCAATAATATTATTTTTGAAAAAAGCGAATTCAGCTGCACTAGTTTAAATATAGAACAAGGCTCTTCTGTTTCAATTTCAACAGACATAAAAATATCAGAAACAGATAGTTCAAATATTAGCAAACATGTCTCTGACGTAAATCAAGGGTTGGCAGAATTATTAAAGTCTTTTTTACTTAAAAATCCTCAACTCAAAAACGACAAAGAAAAAACAATAAATGATATGATAAATGCACTAAAAGATAAAAATACAGACACTATCGTAAGTAAAGCTGTCACAGAAATAGATATTGGATCATATTCAAATAATACATTGGTATTCACAAATACATCAATATCAGCAGCAACTTGTAACATTACTCAAAATATACAAATTAATATAATAGCTTCAAGTATACTTAAAACTTCAATGAATTCTGCATTTTCATCCGCTAAACAAATATTAAATGATATAGACCTTAACAAAGATACTTCCATAAAACCTCCCCCAGCTCCGCGGTCACCTCCTTCACCAGCAGATCCTTCTACTACTGCCACCAAAGGAGGTGTCCTCTTTGGAGGTGAAATAATATTTGGAATCGTTTTGCTATTAATTTTAATAGTTGTTTGTATTATATTTTTTATAAAATTGTCTAAAAATCCGAAGAGGCCGCTGCCAACCGAGGCGGCTGCTGTTGTTTAAAATGTATTGGTTTGGTGTAGTGATATCTATATAAAGATATATAGATATATAAATATAATGGATTTTTATTACTGTGGAATATCTCTTGCTTCTTTATTTGGATTATATTGTGTTTATAAATTCAAACCTCATGAAGCAATTGTAAATTCATATACAAAATATGAAAGAGCTATACATTTTTTAAATAAAACAAATTCTCTTACTTTTTTAAACAAAATATATATTATATCATCTTTCGTTAAATTTTTTTTTAATATATTTTATGTTTCTTTTATCCAATATATGTATAGCAATTTGAAATTCAATTCTATAAATAACACCTATGAACTTGAATATACAATTGGAAATTCAAACTACGTTCTTATAGTAAATTCTAAAAAAAAATGCGATATACTTCAAATAACAAATGATGAAGACCTTGACATAACAGACGAAATTCTTCCTTATATTGGCCCTAGTTTGGACTGGCATGGGAAAATGATTTCACCCTCTTATTTCAATCTAAATTCTATAACCTTTGAATTGTCAAACGGAAAATCTATTACCTATAATAAAAATTCTTTCATGACAATCCTACTAGAAATATAACCGATTTTTTCCTCAGGCGGTTATACCTTATAATCAACAACAACTCCTTCAATATCAGAATACGATTCTCGTTGAACCCCCAATTTAGGATAAAACATATACCAATTGGAGTTTGGCTGCAAACTTTTCCAGTATGTGTCTACACAAAAAGGACCTTGTATGCCCATTGATTTCCCAGATTCGTAACTCTTTTCTATCAAGGCTTCGCCAGCTTTATAATTTTCATATAATGTATTTGCAAAATCTTTATTAACCATATATCCAGATGAGGTTTGTGCATCTTTAACTTTTTTTAAATTATCGTAATCTGTCGGTTGAACATCTATTTCATTGGCTGATATCATAATAACATCATATATCACTTTATTATCAAAAACTTTTTTAAACGCTGTATTTATTTCTTCGATATTTTGGTTGAATATGAAATCATCTTCGAATATTATACACGTATCTAGACCTGAATCAATAAAAGTTTTCATGGCGATAATGTGACTGAGACTGCACCCCCAGTCTCCTTTTCCTGGTTTATTTACAGCAGTAATCCGACATACTTTCTCTGATGGAACACCCATTCGCTTCATTTCTTCTAAAAACTCGGTTTTGCGGTCTGATCGACTATCTAGATTAATGTAATAAATTACATCCACATATTCATGCCATTCGCATTCTAATAGGCCAGCGGCAAAGCCGTGGATCATAATCACGTATACAAATATAGCAATTAATATCAATACCACTCCGATTATAAACGGGTTTGCATCTTTTTTTATTTTTCTCCTAAAATTCATTTATATATACACATCTTCGCTACATTTTTATATAATATATACCCATCGACTTCGGAGCGCCGTAGGCATTGGGCGGTCGAATACTCCGAAGTAAATTTAATTACTATAATAGTAATTAAATTATAAAAACCGCTACATTTACTTTATAATGCATTTTGCAGGTTCTTCTAAACTGCCAGATAAATATTCGTTTTTTTCATATTTGTTAAAAAATGTCCCATTATCTTTTGGACAATTGCAATTTTCACCATAATATCCATCTTTACATTCTTTACATTCTGTATAAGGGTTTCCGTCAAACCCATATAAACATTCACATTTGATACCAGGCTCAAATACGGCTTCGGTAAAGTAATTAGCATTGGAAGAAGAAATCATCGAAGCATTCTTCCCACATATATCTGTTGGCATATCGCTGCATGAATCTCCTGTATACCCCATTATACACTTACATTTATCGGTTGTCCTATCGACAATTCCGTTTATACAATTCACATCGCAATTTAATCCGCCCATTTCTTCTTTACAAACTTGGGTACAATCATTACCTCCTTGTGGCCCACCCGGCGGACATATACAAATACCGTATTTTTCATCAAAAAATCCAGAAGTACATTTTATGTCACAATTAATACCGTTATATCCATCTGGACACTTTGTTCTACAATCAATCCCACCAAATCCTGCTTTACATCGACAATAATTTCTTCCTATCGAATTTATTACATCATCTTTCCAAATTATTGATTCACCGACTTTGGCGGCTGGATCTGGATCGAATAGAGATTGTGTGTTTTCTGGAGAACAACTAATGCATTTATTTTCAATTTCATCAAAAAATGGAGATTGTTTTACCTTAAATTTAGTGTCAAGTTTTTCTCCATTAAAGGATATTCCATCTGGAAGTACTTTATGAAACATTCTTGGAGAATTCACTTCTATGTAAGTGTTTTCACAATTGCATTTTCCAGAATAACATTTTTTCCCGTATTTACAATCTAAATCTTTAGAACATTCCGGTTTATTAATAATATAAAGTAAAATCCCCAATAATAAACCTATTAATACAATACAAATAATAAATTTAACCATCAATTCATTGTAAATTAAAAAATATGTGAATGGAATTAAAAGCAATAAAAAAATCGTATACAAATTTTGTTGTTCTTTTGTTATCATCTATTTATATAAAATATTAAATAAATATTTTATATAAATCTAAACTAAATAAAGTCTATTTAATTTCAGCCAAATACATATTTTTATATCCATTAATCGAAATTATACAATACTTTAAATTTGTTAAATAATTAATTAATTCATTATTTTTTTTATTCATTTCAAATAAAATTTTTGGATAATTTGACCGGTGTAATGTGTCGCCAGATCCTTTTAATACAAATAATTCATTATCTTCCACGTCCATTTTAATAAATCCAATATTATTAATATTAAAACTGTCCAATGTGTTAATATTAATATCTTCAGTTCTTAAAATAGTCGTATTTTCTGGAGAATGTACTGTTGATCCACCACCATCGTTACTAACTATATTAAGTTTTGTTTTTCCCACTTGTTCAAGTGACCCCAATCCAGATTGAATACAAATAACATTATTCAAATTAGAAAGAGCTATGCTTCCACATAAAGCATAATAAGTCATTTTCTGTGGTTCAAAACTATATACTTGTTTACATTTACTTGCGAGACCTATTGTATACGTTCCGGTATGCGCTCCGATATCCAAGAAGACTTTATCTTTAGAGCACATTTGTGATGCCCAATTAATTAAATTATTTTCAAATAATCCTTTTGATGTATAGTAATCCAAATTTACTCGTGGCAAAATATATGATTTGGATGAATTTATATAAAATATTTGATCATTGGTATTATCATCAACATTTCTTTCTACGTCCTTGGTTAATATAAAATATTTCGTTGTCATTTATATATTATAATAGTATATAAATATGTATCTACTTCGGTGATCTCGGAGCGGGCGCGGTCGAGCTAAAAGATTTGAAAGTAAACCAAAGTAACAAATCATTTTTCATAAGAACAAATAGCAAGTTTAAAATAACTATCGAATTCAGTATCTTTTATATATCCGGAAAATTCATTGTACATCTCTTCTCTAATAATAGGCATAACATCTGCAAAAAAAATCAAAAAATGTTTTCTTTCGAAAGGGATAGAAGATGATATTGTTATTTCATTCATTACATTTTTTTGAAATGATTCTAAACATTTTTTAAAAAAATCATCTCTATCTTTATCTGTTTGTTCTATTCTTTCGTAGGAAGCCTCTTCGTGGTCACTTTTTTCGGAGGAGGCCTCCGAAAGGTCTACCAGTAGGGCGGCCGCTCCGCGGTCATTATTATAGAAAGACCTTTCGGAGGCCTCTTCACAATTATCGCTCACCTGAGAAGGAGGAGGCCGCTCCTCGGTCACCGGGGAATTATCTTCACGACTTTCTATTAACATTTCCAGTTTTTTTTTATTTAAAAAAAATTCTTCTTCGGAAACAACTTCAATTATTTTGTTTATTTTTTGTTTTGGAATTATTATTCCATTATCCAAATACAACCGAGTTATAACATCAGACACTTTTTCTCCAGTAGCTTTTCCTATCATTTGAATTATTTTTAATTCATTCATATTCCACAGTTTTGTTTTTTTCCTATCAAAAAATATAGATAATATTTTACGTTTTTTATCTTCCTTAAAAATACAACCTACTGTGCCGTATATTATAGGTATTTGTCTCATCAAGAAATTTATACGTCCATTGAAATTTGATATTATCTGCTCTTCCCATGAAATTCTTATTGTATCTAAATATCCAGACAAAATATTTACTATCCTCGATATATACCCAGAAGAACAAGTATCTGCCATATCAGCCAACTCTTGAAAAATTCTTAGGATCAATTCTTCTTTATTTTCATGCTCCATCGCAATAGAAAATACCTTTTCAAATACTTTGCAAATTGTTATATTAAATTCGGAATATAGTATATTGTCTAAATATATTCTATTCAGTGCCATTTTTATATTTTCATATTTAAAAGCAGGTTCCTGCGACCCGGTTCCTCGAAGAGGTACTCGGTCCGAAGGAGGTGAAGAAGCCGCCCTAATGGTGGCTATTTTTTTCAATTTATTTTTTATTTTTTCAAATGAATAATTTTTTGTTGTATGTGTACTTAATATACTTTTAATGCTTTCTAAAACAGATTTTTCAATAGAAATCGAATGTACATTTTGGGAATTTTCAAAAAATGTTTTTGCTCTTCCATTTATATTTCCAAGATAAGATAATATATCTTTTGCCTTTTTTTTTGATTCGTCAGATCCTATATTATACAGAGTGTCTGCTGCATCGGCTCTTCTGTTATATTCAAGTAATTCATCTTTTGCCATATCTATAAGAATTTTTTCCATATTTGAAAAGTCTGTTATTTCAAAATTTTCTTTATATCTATATAGATATTGTATGCCTAGACATTTATAATAAGACCCCTCTTCGTCGTCTTGAATAAATCTAATAAACGAACTTTTTATAACATAATCATTTATCTTATTATTAAAAATAGCCCCTGTTTTTTTATCCAACGAATTTAGGATTTTATATCTATAATCAACTGGAATATTTTTATCGCAAACAATACTCATAAGAAGATCTACAGATTTATTTATATGGTCATTATCTTCTGATTCCATAAGATAATATACAAATTCTAATTTACACAAACTAGGAAGCCCATTGAAATCCATCTGGTACAAAATATCAAATGCTTCTTTTATCTTTCCAATCCATCCTTCAATAAGACTACCACTAGTCTTTTCATCAATATAAAAGTCCTCCTCGAGGTCACCTTCAAAAGGATTGAAATCAAGAATTATTGGTCTCTGAATATTTAGTAAGCACTTTATACATTCAAATTTTAAAAAAATATCCAAATTACTACCTATACATATCTGTTTAATAAAAATACTTATAGATGACACTCCTCCGCTTAATTGATATATTCCAATAAATTTTTTTAAAATTTCAAATATATCTCCTCCTATCTCTTCGTATAAAGTTTTTAATATTTCCATTCTGATACTTATATCCAAATCGAAATTATACAAATCATTTATTTTATCCCCACTTATCCCACCAAATGCCTTTCCGATTTCTCCTGTTGACACAAGAGACCCCTCATATATATCATCCACAGCGGAGCTGCGGGCCTCTTCGAGGTCCACAGCGGAGCTGCGGGCCTGTGACCGCGGAGCGGCCGCCGCCTCTGGCGGTGACGTCGTAGACGCCGCCCCCTTCGGGGGTGAAACAGAGTCCAATTCAGTCTTTCCTCCAGCTTCCTCTGAAGACGCCGGATTTCCTATTTCAGATAAGGTATTTTTTGTATCCATAAAATATTATATATATTTATTATTTACATATAAATAATAAATGTCAATTGAAAATAAACAATCGTGTAAAATAAAATTAATTAAAGAAAATCCTATAGACTTATTTCTACTTAATATTTCAAATATTTTAAATCCATATTTTTATTCTTCAAATCACACCCCAAACACAATCACCACATATTCTTTTATATTCGGTTTATTGGCCTGTTATTTTCTTTATAAAGGTAATATTGGCCTATTTGCTCTCTCTTTTATTATTTCTTATTTTTTTGATATATGTGATGGAAATTACGCTCGTCAATATAAAATGGTTACTCAATTCGGAGATTTATATGATCATATTACCGATGTCACTGTTTTTATCATATTATCTTCGATAATCATTGTAAAATACAAAAATGTCATATCAGTATTGGACATAATATTATTTATAATTTCTCTATATCTAATGCTTATTCATCTAGGTTGCCAGCAAACAAATTGCAAAACATGCACCGGAGATGAAACTTTGGATAATCTTAAAATATTATGTAAACATAAAAAACATATCTACTTTACAAAATACTTCGGTCTCGGTACATTTATATTAATCTTCATCTTACTTATATTTAACTTGGACAGTAAATATAAAACCCAAAAGAGGGGCTAGTTTAACATTTTAAACAGCATTAAGTCTATTTATAGACTTTTCCAACTCATTCCCAGGGCTGGTTAATGACCTCAGAGAGGCCGCTGTCAGAGGCTGGGATGACCCTGAATGTGCCGATTGCGAAGTATTATTCAAATTGCTTTTGGAACTGTTATTCAAACTGCTTTTGGACGATCTAGACAATTCAGTATCTAGACCATGAATTGACCTCAGAGAGTCCGCCAGAGGCGGTGACCCCAATATCGTCGATGATTCCCGCAAAGCTTCCTGCGAAGAGCTGCTTTTTTTGCATTTTCTTAATACAAAATAGCTAAAACTTGATACAGATACTGCTAAATTCAATGCAAGCATCGCTATTATATAAGAATTCATATCGAATGAAACATCCATTTATATTATATATTTAAAATTATAAATTATTTATTTAATTTATAATTAATACTTATTCTTGAGTTATTTGTAATTTACTTGAATGTACATATGCCATCTCAGCCAATCTCTTAATTACTTTGTT
>Ga0209668_10000087_pt1 | contig 36557 bp, 44 predicted proteins | sample FrelakmetPLP11PL_FD_187150 | JGI IMG/M metagenome (GOLD analysis project Ga0209668, IMG submission 187150) | Freshwater lake sediment microbial communities from the University of Notre Dame, USA, for methane emissions studies - PLP11 PL (SPAdes)... | ecosystem: Environmental > Aquatic >...
AGTCACCGCCTTCAAAATTGCTGGTGTCAACAAGGACGTGGAGATAGCCCGCAAACTTGAAGGCGGTGACTGGGAGCGGTCTGCTACGGTTGTCTGCGGGGGTGTACCGGTTGATATCGTTGTGGACATGGACCGGTGGACTATCAAGAACACGAAAGAACACAAGGCAATCCAGCGAACAGCCCGCGTATGGAACGAAGCGAACCCTGACGATCAGGTGCATTCGTACCGCAAATACCAAGATTATCTGATGAACCGGAATATCCCAGTTCCTGAAGAACTACACGCCTCTGTATTAATCCCGTGGCAGCGGATTGATGCAGCCTTTCCGCTTGACCTTGATGAAAACGAATGGGCTGGCAAGAAGTGGCAGAAAGCCAAAGAGAATTCCGAAGAAGACGATATGTTCATCCGGAAGATTACCATCTACATTATCGTAGGCGGGTTGGCATTTGCAGCCGTCCTGTTCTTAGGAAGATTCGCTTTGGCTGCGCTAGCTACAATGTAATTCTTTTTTTGCAGAAACTTTATCATATGGAGTAACTATCTACTGTTATGAAAGTACCTACACGGAAGAAAACACGGAAAGCACTTGCTATCCCGAAAGGGATAGTGCATGACGGGAGATCCCCGCATGTCAATCTGTTCCAGGGAAAGCGGAGGTGGCCGTAATGCCACGCAGACACCGGGTACCTCCACGGATGCGACGGGTACAGTACCGCCCGCACAATTTCACCAGCGATGTAATGGACATGTCAAAGATGGCTGTTGCCGGTACTATCGGTATTGGAATGATCGGAGCCGTCGGGTCTATGCTCCCAAAGAACCCGTGAGGGAACCATGCCAGAACATTACAAGAAAGTTCCGGACAGCACTAAACGCAAAACATTCCCGGAACCTCGCAATGAACCTCACCAGTACAAAGAACCCATTGGACCGCAGAAACCTCCCACTCTTTTCCAGCGAGCGACCGGTGCTATCCGTTCCGGCGCGTCACAGTTTGCAGAGAACGCACGACGCGATGCCGGTAGGCATGAACGCAGCGGAGGCAGACGCAGGCAAAACGACAACCCGCTTGCGATGATTGCTCCCCCGTCATATTACGGCGGGATGCCTGGAATGCACGAACCGGTGGAACGTCGTGCTCCTGCAAAGCGAAGAAAGCGACGCAGACGCACTGAACGAGAGGATGACACCCCAGACTGGCAGCGAATGTCTGCTGTGCCTCCGGAAGTTCGCAGGTGGATGTTTTGATTCATCCACAAAATTCTTTCATTTCCTCTTTTGTGAAGAAGCATTTTCCTGACGGGTCATATGCATAGATCATTTCTGTGAAGTGCTGTTCCCAATATTCGCGGTTGTAATTAGTTTCTGAATGGCAACTACCGCAGAGTGGCACGACATCTTTAGGAGATCCATTACAACACATCTTTTTATCATAGTGGACGTGGTGAATTCCAAGCTTCTTTCCGTTTTGGGGAGTCCCGCATTCAAAGCATATGTACCCTCTGTACGCACGAACGCGCTCTTTGAATTCCCTATTAAATTTCTCGCAATATTGCGGAGCGTCTACATACCAGTACTTGACATTGCCATACCAGAATCCACCGACAGCACCTTCCAATCGTCTTACGTTAATTGTCGGATTATTTTCAATTGCTCTTTTTTGAGAATGTTTCATTTTAAGTTTTGTTTCTTGTGAGATCACTCTACCAAGAGCAAATTGCCGTATTCGTTCGCGTTCTTCTGGATTTTCAAATCTTCGTTTTGCTCCTTTGCGGTATTTCTCTTTCTGTTCTTCTGTTTTTTGTCTTCCTTTTTGTGCATCAGATATTTTTTTACGGATGTGATCAGCTCTTGGCACCCCTTTACAATATTCTGCTTCACATTTTCTGTTACAGAACGTGTGTTTTCTTCTTTTTACTTCGCACCTATTCCTAAGTACTATACCTCCACAAAAATCGCATTTGCATTCCACTTGTGGAATGCTCCGTGCAGCACTCATTTTTTTCTTTGCTTCTTCGGTGTGCTTATGTCCCTTTAGTGGCATTTGTTGTTGTACCTCGCGGCTTGTTCCAGTATGGAGACATACATTTAGGGCACACCGTTGGATCGGTATGCTTTCTTGGTATCCACTTATGCCCGCACCTTAAACATACTTTATCTTCAATTGTCATACTATATTATTATACGTGAAACTATAAATAGTTGCTCACCGTAGGATAGTATAAGGATAATTCTGCATGAGAGGTGAGACAATGAAGTTCCTTGATTCTGTGAAAGACCTTTTCAACCGCAAGGCTTTCACTGGCCTCATGCTCATGAGCATTCTGTCAATTTTAGTTGGGGCTATTGTACTTTTGATAACATATTTAATTCTGAATGCCGTTATCACTGCCATCGGTACAATCAGCAACGCCGCACTCAACGCATCGATGTTCGCTAACATTGGTGTGATCAACTCGGCACTCACCCTCGTTGGTATCATGCTCATCGGTGCAGGTGCACTCGGCCTGATCTACATGTTCTCCGGACTCGGAGGCGGGATTGGTAAGCAGCGTGGCATGTAAGAACGTTGAACACAAATCACCAAGGGCAGGGTTCATACCCCTGCTTTTGGTATCAGCAGCTCTTTTCTGTGTAGTTTCACCGGTAGTAGCATTCAACCCAAATTTCACTCCGATATTTAATATAAACGGTGGCGACCAAGGAACTGACTACATTCACTATAACACAACAACACAGCTTGCGGAAGCGGTTGTGCCGAATACTACCCCGTGGGAATTATGGTGGGCATCCGGACTTATCGGGCTTCTCATATTCCTGATCAGCCTATACCCCTCTAAAAATACAGACGTGCTCGAAGCGGAATCTGTTATGTCGGTAATAGCGTGGGTTCCAATTGCGTTTTGTTCCTATTCATCATGGGCTATTGACCGTATCACCGGAAGCGGTGTAACATCGCAGGTAGCCATAGCAGAAGCGGCAAAAACAATACAATCCCACGAGTATGTTTACATGGAAAATCATCTGATCTACTCGGAGCCGATAATCGGACTTCTCATGGCAGTGTTCTTTATGATTGCAATTGTAAACACAGTCAGATTACTTTCGTTACGGAAGGAACTAAAAGGACAGGTAACGACAGTGGAATACAAACGAGGTGGAATAGATGAGTGAATTCGTTGGAAAGATTGTTCCGGGATGCATTTCTGCATTCATCGGGATATATGTGCTAGTTGTCTTCGGAACTGTAGTAGACAATAGCACAATACTTGTTGCTGGATTTATGGCATTCTGGGGAATATCGACAGCATACGCTCCTATAGGTGATGCCATTGAAGAATTGCGCGATTATATGCATAAATATTCAGCAAAGAAATTGGGAGTTCTCCCATGACAGACTTTACCCCAGAACAGGAAGCAGATATCAAGAAGATGCTTGAACGCGAGAACTACCGTATATCGGTACTTCAGGGATTCAAATACGTGCTCCCATTACTTGCACAGGCTTGTGACCAGTTCGATCCTAAAACCGGAGCACAGACTAATTCCGGGATGTTCGACCAAGCGGTGTTCATCAATTTCTATGCGGAATACCAGGGATTCCTGAAAGAATATTTCCCGCAGCCACAGAAAGCAACGGAGCCTGTAAAAGATGACTCCGAAAAACAATAACACTTTCTTCTATCTTTCCCTTATTACACTCTTTGGGGCAATCGCTCGTATCTGGTTCTTCTGGAAAGACGGGTTGCACATCGACGAGAAATACACCTTTAACCTCGTCACGACAAACGACCTGCCCGGGACTATCGCGTTCTCCCTCACACACGACTGCAACCCCCCGCTGTTTTATGTCATCGACTGGATCTCGGTGCACTTGTTTGGTGCCAACATCTTCGCTGAACGCTTGCCGTCAGTGATATTCGGGATACTCCTGATACCCGCAATATATTACTTCGGGAAGGAACTACGCAGTGAAACTCTCGGGCTGTTCTCTGCGCTTGCAGTTGCAACGCTTGGTCCTCTCTGGTATTATTCCCAGTTCGGGAGGGCTTACATGCTGGAATGCCTGCTATTCACGGTCATGTGTATTTTCTATATCCGGTTAGTACGTGGTGAATCCGGAACACGCAACTGGTTCGTGGTCACTGCAATGGCTGTGTTACTCGCGTATACGCATCTCTTTGCCATTATTCCCATCGCTTTTATGTTCCTGTACCTAATGTGGCAATATGGCAGGGAATCGCTGGTATGGATGTTTGGTACGTTCTTTGCAAGCTCTCCATTACTGTTGCTGTTCAAGGCTATGCTTGACTGGCGCATCGTAACCCGTGGCACCCAGACATGGGCAGAGGAATGGTATGGTGCTCCGTTCAACCAGATTGTCATATTCGCACCGCTGGAATTCTTCGGGTATTCCTTTGTGTTTTGGATTCCGATGATCGTCTATGCAACCTGGATGTACCGGAACATGCGCGAGGTTCTGGTGCTGGTCGGCACGTTCATAGGATCGTTCGCTGTCCTACTTGCGGTATGCGATATAACACCGGTATTCCTGCGATATCTCGTATTGCTCGTCCCTCCAGTACTGGCTATCGGGTTACTCCCAGTGGCAGATTTCGTTGACGATGCAGAACACACGAAGGAACAGAAAATATTTGTTATCGGCTCGTTCAGCATATTCTACTTTGCAATAATAGCCTTTGCATTCCTGACCACGCTATATTTACCCAAGGGAAACTACTTTGTCTGAACAGAATATATTTATCTATACAACACTATTATCTATTTATGAGTAAGCAATGCCAGATTCCCAGTGATACAGAGCACCGGGACAGGTTCAAACTCCTTGCAGCACAGCGGGGGATGAAAATGAAAGACCTTTTTCATAAGATTGTTGATGAACTTCCATCATGGCCGGTTGTGAAGCAGGAATGAAATTCGGAGCTATTTTAATTGGTTTTATGCTTGGCTGCATTCATGGGATTGTGCTGGCAACATCAGTTAATTCTCTTGGAACTGCGTCATTCATCCTTTACGGAGATGCTACGTTGCTCCCTTTACAGGTAACTGCTGTTATAGATTCGGCAATCCTTATCGGAGTTGGATCATCCGTATTCTGGCTTCCGTTCATGATGAACCTGCAAGAACGCTACGCTATCAAGAGGTCGTGATGAACCCAAACTATCGCGGGATACTCGTCATACTCTTGGTCGCATTCGCGTTATGCGCTGCGCTGTTCTTCCTGTCACCGCAGGCTCGCGCTGAGGAAAACGCTACGGTCAACATCACAGCGAATGGTTCCACTGTCACCGTGGAATATGAACCACATATCATCTATCCTCCGCATCCGATATACCGCATCCAGCAGGGAGATGAAGTCTGGGTCAATGACACGATAGACGTGTCCGGCATGGGCTGGGGGTCTGGGTTCGCATGGTATGGTCGCTATGGTGAATACACCGACGCGGTTTACGTCCGGTATTTCAAGAACTACCGGTCTGACCTGATGCGATTCTATCTCGACCCGGAAATCTTCTCTGGCAGAACCGGGATGTGGTATCAGTATTACGGCAATGCCACGGAACGGCAGGGGAACCTTGAAGCGTTCTATGTAAGAGAAGGGTACAGGAACAGTACCCTTACATTCAGTAACGGCACGGTCATTAATCAATCTGTTGGTGTGTCGAATACTACCGGGATGAAAGAGGTAAAGCCAGAGATATTGCCTGAAAAGCACGTCGCCGATTACCTTCTTGCTCGCGGAGATCCGCTGACTGTGTACCCGGGCGGTTCTGCAAAGATGTGGATATTCGGGCAGCAGGACAAGATGTACGATGTTCCGGTTGATGACGGCACGGTTATCCCAGCAATCAAGCTGGAAGGGTTCAAGGAAGGCACGTATACCCTGCTCATCCAGAAACCGGGAAGGAACACCATCTACGAGGTATCATACGAGAACAATTCACTGGTATCCCCCTGGGCTAAAGTGAAGCCGGTTGATCTAAATGGTATCCTCCCGTTTACTGCGCTGCCACGGTTGACGACCATGCTTGCGACAACTGACGATACCTACGAGATGTATACCATTGAAATCCAGCAGCCGGCTATTACTATCGTCAGATTCGATGAGGTGGGTGTTGGTGCCAGACCATTCGATTATGCGTTTCAGTCCGGGCTTGTCACGTTTATGGACGTTCGGGGATACACCAACATGGTATCCGGCTCCAAAATGACTGCGGTTCTAGATGGCGGGAACACTTATACCCGGTACAGCGATGCAGCATTCTCAAACCGTACTGCTCCCGGGAACATGAGCATATTTCAGGTTTATGTGCCGCTGGTCTGGGATGACATTCAGGCCGGGACCATCCATACCATCACCGTGTCCGGACCTCACGGGACCGCTACCGATGCGTCGTTTCCGGTGGGAGAGATGCCGGCGGATTCATACCGTAAGAATGCAACACTGAAATTCATCGGTGATCGCAACCCGTGGGTTCCTACGCCTACACCGGAGATTGTAAAGGTTGTAGAAACCCAGATTATCCGGGAAACGGTTATCGTGACTGTCACCCCCCCGGTTGAGGTTATGTATACCCAGCAAAAGAAAGCGATACAGGAAACCAACACATCGACAATAATAATCGGGCTTCTGGCTGTCGGATCGGTCATTATTGCGATTGTGATGTTCCTCTATGCCAGATCGGTTTACAGGAGAGCGAAACAATAATGTACACAGATGTAAGCCACAAGTGCGGCTCCAAAAAAAGGCACTCGACGCGGGAGATTGCCATAGCGTTTATGAACTCTACAACGAAAGCAAACGAGCGACATCTGTTCGATGTATACCTTTGTACATTCTGCCATTACTGGCACGTCGGACACGCAAAGGGAATAAACAAGGGATGGGAAAAAGCAAGAGGTGTAAAATGAAATTCTTTAACCGAAACCCAACACAAAACGTAGATCCCAGATCAAAGCCATTCGTTGATAAGATAAAAGAACTCCTTATAGCAAACGGTATCTCCGATCCACATGCTATAACATGGTGCTCTTTTAATCTTTTCAGACACTCGCTTTCATTCTTCAGGAGGAAGGGAACTCCAACGGACGAGGACATAAAAGCATTCGGTGATAAACTGCTTGCAGTATTGGTAAAATACGATATTACCGATTCGGAACAGCAGGATAAATTACTCTGCGGATACTTTGAAATTCTCGATGGGATGTCTGACAATGAACGTAAATGACCTCATCTGGCTCCCTACACTGCTACTGCTTGGGTATGCCATACCAGCCTGCTACTACGACATGAAATACCGCGAGGTTCCGGAGAATTTCTGGGTGATGCTGTTCACTATCTGCATCCCGATAACGGCGTTGCTGTATTTTATCGGAGTATACCCATTGTCGATGCTGGGGATGTCACTGGGCGCTTGCGGAATATACCTGCTGTTCCGGATTGGCAATGTCTATCAGGGTGCGGATATGGTTTACCTATTCGCAATATCCCTGTTCCTTGTGCAGAACCCTCTCACCGGGCATATCCTGATGCCGGTGTCATTCGGGATATTCCTGATCACGTCGGTGTTGTGCTTTGCCATCGCTCACAAAATGCTGGCGATGATCGCTACCTGCACGAAGAACGATAAGCTGCACAATTGGCTGGCGAAAAACTATTTCATTCCGTATTACGGTCGATTCCCGATGATGCTGCCGATATCCCTGGCACTGGTGTTAACGGTGTTACTCGCATGACTGTCAAAATCAGATCCCCCAAACCTGTTCAGCAGGTCCAGCGTACCCGCGTTCCCGGAAAGGAAAACATTATCATCAGATGCATTAAAGTAGTGATTGATGACATCCGGCACAAAATATACGGAGCTACCTCTGAAGAACGGAAGAAGTGGGAAGATTATGAACGGTTCTGCAAAATTGCAAGGGGTGAGAAGTAGATGAACGTCGGCGCTCTTTTGATGCTGTTCCTTGTCGCTGTGGCAGCAGTTATTGGGATCATTTACATTACACATGCCGGCCCGACTACTCCGGTAGACACGTTTGATCGTGCAAGTTCGCCAAATGCAAACGCTACGCATGAGCTTGAAACAAACCTGACTGCTACTGGTACTCAGGTTGGTGGTGGCGTTATCCTGCTCATTGCCGGGATCTTTGTTATCCTTATCATCGCATTGCTCGCGGCTCTGGCTCTGGGCAAACTTTAATACATCATAATTCTATTTTCTTGTATGCCTCTTTACAAGGGAGTGAAGAACATCTCCCGCAATATTCAGGAACTTATGCATACCGGACATCCCCAGAAACAAAGTATCGCTATCGCCATGCGGGTTGCGGGGAAGTCCAAAGGACCGCAACGGAGGCCGTGTTGCAAATGATGGATGTTCGGAATCAACATCGACACATTGCGACTTTGCAAAAGCGGTGGAAAACTGATGCGATGCGGGATGCCCGGTACAACCTCATCCGTGCTACCCAGGAACGCCGCGCTGGGAATGTCGTGCTTGCTCGCGGGTATATGCGGGAGTACCACTGGGATATGCAATGGGGGAACAGGAGGGGAAGGATCGCTGGACGAGAAGCAAGATTAGGAAAATGATTACCAGTATCTCTTTTCTCCAGGTTGCTTTCTGTTTTTAGGGTTCTGCAAAAATTTGTGACGCTTTGAGCATAAACCACCTTGCGATTTATCGGTTTGAATTTTGGGTGGTTCTGGGTGTGTGAGTTCAAATAACAATTGTGAACGGATTTTATCGCGCTTGTCTTCAAGCGTGAAGGTCATAACGGCCTCAATTTTTATCACCTAGTTTTGAATAAAGATACGTTTTTCCCACTCCATATTTTTTGCACACTTTTGTTTTCGGAATACCGGCTGCAATGTCAGCTCTCACGGCGTCCATGTCTATCCGCTTGCGTGGTCTTCCAAAGCGCACCCCGTCTTTCTGTGCTTGGTCAATACCAAGTCTTGTCCTTTCGTTGATAACGGTTCTTTCGTACTCAGCAAAGGCTCCTACAATCTGGAACATGAGCTTACCTGTTGGGAGCGTGGTGTCCATATTATCAGATATCGAAATAAACTGAATGCCACATTTTGAGAAATCTTCTAAAATATCAATAAGATTCTTCAGACTTCTCCCCATACGGTCTGTCTTGAAAACAACAACTGCATCTGCATCAAAGGTTTTCTTGTGGATGACCTGAAGCATATCCTGGAACCCATCACGGTTGATATCTTTACCAGATGCCTTGTCAGTGAACATACGGACCAGTTCAAAATCTCTATAGTTACAGAATTTTTTGATTTCATTTATCTGGATTTCAAGATCCTGATCTTTGCTGGAAACCCTTGCATATCCTAATACTCGCATACCAGTTTATAGTTCGTAGTAGTGCATAAATGTTCTGATATGAGTTTTTAAAACAACGTTTGGGTATGTTGCGGAAAAGTCCACTTTAAAGGACACTTCATATTCGCGTTCTGTTGCCAGTTCAGGAACAGCTTGGTATAATTCGATTATGCAAAAAAAAGTATTAATCTATCGTGGCATCACAATCTTGGGAACCCATGTCATCATATTAATCGGCTGCACCTTTTTTCTGCGTATGGGTTTGATCTTGCGCTCGCGGTTCTGCATAATTTTTTCCGCAACCGGCAGCACCTGATAATAGCTGGGGTGTTCCCGGAGATGATCACGGGCTATCCTCCGGGCCGTGCGTTCGCTTGTGGTATGCTCCATCTCGTGCTTGGCACCGATACGGAGATCCTTTTCCCTGACTGGATATCGCTTCATACAGGATAGTGGATTTTGCAGAGTATAAAGATTGTGCAAAAATCGAAATTGGGAATTATAATTGTGCAGAAAATTGGTTTGCAAAAAGTCCGGTTAATCGCGGTCCCTGTTTTTACGGTATCTCCCGGGAACGAACCGGGTATATCCTTTCCGGGGTGCGACCCGTTCAAGGTGCCCGGGCTTTCCATGCCGTACAACTCGCTTTAAAACTACCATGATACTACATAGCGTAATGAGTTGAAAAAATTTTCTGTTAATATGGGGGTACGTACGCACTGTATTATTGTGCGTGAGCTTGGCCAGGATCGCGCTATCTAATATGGCACGGTCCAATGGCCATGCAACAAAACAAATACACTTTCTTTAAAACAATTCTCCTTTAGTTACCTAACTAAAGCGGAGTTGCGTTAAGACAAGTGATATATCATTTGATAAGATGATGTGAAATTAAGCGCACATGTACAGCATACACCTAAAATGAAAAATCGAAATATGGCGAAATTTCTTAAAAATTTTTACTACTTTTTTCCAGGATCTTGATCGTGTTAATCATAGCAAAAAATATGAAACATCGCCACAACTCGCATTAGGATGCCGTATTTGCTGATGAGCAATAGACAAATAGATAAGTATATTAACAAGTCCTGCCTATAGGTAATCAGTGCAAAGGTGCACGGAGTTGATGAGAGATGTCAGAATTTAGTGATGAGATGAACAGCGATCCGATCTATTCGAGTATGACCACTATCCAAGATTTACAGGACGAGATGAAAGCCGAATTTGATTTTGAACAGTATTTACTTCACCACACTGATCGCGAGCTTGAAGATTATTAACCCCCCTCTTTATCCTAGTATCCGGCTCAGAACCGGCGCGGGGAATGCCCCCTATGGGCATGGAGTTAAAGCAATGTTCAAGAATACCAGCATCTTAAAACGGTTCTTAACCGTCAACGGGTTGTCAGTAATCCGAATACCGGCACGGCAGGTTAAACAGAGCCGGTTAAACGTGGTCATCAGGAGCGCGTGAATATGTCGACTATCCCAATGAAGGAAGAAATAGAATCGGTATGTGATGCCCTGTGTTTTTCCATCATTGGTACTAAGCGGTACCACTTCGCAGTATGCGACAAAACCGCTATCCCCGATATACACACCGCATCAGTTGACGATATGAAGGATCATATCTGGGCATGGTGCAACCGCGTATACATCGCGAACCAATGCGCCTATATCCTCACCTATGCCCACAGGGGCGACTGTGACCGCACGATTGACTTTATCGCCGATGCTGATCACTGTCACCACGGCGGGGAGTTAATCCAGAACCCGGGCCGGTTCTACCGGATGCTTCAATCTATCCAGTATAACCTTTGCTCTAATGGCGGGCAGGTCATGTTATGCCGTGAGGATGCGGAACGGCTCGATAATCTGATCGCAGTAATCGCCGAACAGATGATCGGAGACTACCAGCGCGGGCAGGTGAAAGCATGATCGCCCTTTCACTTTCCGGGGATACCTATCCAATCCGGCGCGAGCTTCACGCCATAGGCGCGATCTGGTCCTATGAGCGCAAGGCGCATATTGTACCGGCAGACCGGCGCGAGCTGTTGCCCGCAACATCGGAATAGATTGCGTCAAACCAGATCGCCACCTTGTAAGACTGGCGAAATATTACGGGTTCGATTCACCATTGAGCATGTGTGAAGAAATACGGAGGTTCGTTCCTTACGAGAGGCTTGGGACGATAGATGTGATCCTCTGGAGAGATTGTAATTTGAGAGGTGTGTCATGATCACACGCGGCCAATGGTATTGCTTCCTTGTCGTAACGCATACATCCGCGTTCGGGTGCGGTATCCTTTATCATCAGATCATCCGGTGCTTGGGGCTACCCATATGACGCCCCGGGAACGCGCCCTGCACAAACGGCTCGGCCGGCTCAAAGGCAGGTTGTTCAACCTGATCGGGAAGATTGAGAGTATGCAGTTGATGTTGGTGAACAATGCCGAATAATTGGCAAAAGCATTTTTCCCGCGTCATCCGCGAAACGGAAAGGATTATCAGGGAGAGGGAACGTCGGAAGGTTGATAAGCGTTAATGACGTATAGTATAATTGTCAGGTTGGCTCCTGTCAGTCGGCAAGGGGTGAGGGTCGGACCTCCCCCAAGTCTTACACAAGAGCCGTCTGACGGGAGCCACCATGTTATATTCACTGTCATCTGATAATCAAAAAATACTCGCCTCTCCAGAAGCAATGGGGATTTGCCCGTACTGTAGACAGACTCTTATTCCAAAATGTGGTGCAATAAAAACATGGCATTGGGCGCATCCGCAATCGGATATCTGCGATCCCTGGAGAGAGGGAGAAACCGAATGGCATCTTAATTGGAAACGAAATTTCCCAAAAGACTATACTGAAGTAATCATTTCAAAAAAACAAGCGAAGCATATAGCTGATTATTTTAATCCCGTTTCAAATGTTACGGTTGAATTTCAGAACTCGCCTTTGTCTTTCTATGAACGACTTGAACGCGAGTCTTTTTACAACAACCTACAATGGATTGTTCATGTTGAAAAAGATACATTACATGACACTGGAAGTAGTTTAAAATTTCAAAATTTTTGGTGGAAACATCCGAAGCAATGGGTTACGGAATTGCCACCGGTATTTTGTAATATTTATCTCGATAGTGATCATTGGCCGTCTGATAGGATGCTTAAAATAATCAGAATTAAAAAATGGAAGACAAGAACATATATTGATGGTACTTTCGTAATGAAAGAACTATTTATATCAAAATTAAATTCGGATGTGTAAGCGATGGAATTTCTCTCCCCTGTTTATGAGCTCCTTTACTTTTATCAAGAGAGGGGTGTAAGATTTCCCCCCCATTGGGATCTCATGCGAGAGAGTGACATTCTCGAAATAATCTCTAAAAGGGTTGGTGAACGGAGTGGACGAAAATAACGATCTTGCACGTAAGATAGCGTCCGATGCATTGGAGTTACTCAAACGAACAGAGATCAAATCACAACACGCCCCACCGTCATACATCTATGTAACTACCGATGAAAAGACCGGTAAGTCTGTAACACGTATAAACTATGCCGAGTATTCATCGTTCCTGAAAAACCATTTTCACATTATCTATTTTAACAAAACGATGTTCATTTACGATTTCGGTTCGCATCTTTACCGTAAGCAGACCAACGAGATTGAAACCCACATCAGGGATACGTGCGTTGATAACCTGGTATCGGGAAAGCTCGCCAGTCATCTTCTCGAATTAAAATCTCATCTGACATCAATGGGTTCGTTCTCTGAATATCCGTTCAACACCAACTCCACAATGATTCCGGTGGACAACGGGATAGTCAAAATAGATTATGATAACAACGAATTGAGTTTAATTCCCCACGGTCCTGAACATCTGTTCACCTACAAACTCCTAATAACATTTGATCCGAATATAAAGAACTGCAAGGCTATCCCTCTCCTGAAAAGAATGGTAGAGAGCGAGAACGTCAAGACGCTTATCCAGATCCCGGCCCAGGCACTTCTCCAGATGCAGACGGGCCACGCGTACAAGAAAGCATACCTACTCCAAGGAGAGCCCCACGCTGGCAAGACCAGTTATCTGAAATTACTATACCGGATGTTCGGCGATGACTTCACGACGGCCATATCACTTCAGCAGCTTTGTACTGATCGGTTCGTTGGTGGGAACCTTGAAGGTAAACTCCTGAACATTTACGACGATTTAGAGGACGTGGCACTTGAAGTAATCGACCAGTTCAAAACCCTAACAGGAGATTGCCGTCACGGTATCGAACGGAAGTATGCCGAGAAGTATACCGGGAAAGTTACAAGTGTCCACATCTTCACCTGCAACTATCCCCCAGAGTATCCGGAGAAGGTTAAACGGGACACCGCATTTTGGGAACGGTGGGAATACATAAAATTCCCTTATGCATATCCAGTAAATCCGAATTTTTATACAGAATGGTACACTCCAGAAATGCTATCGTCGTTCTTTAATTTGATCTTATCTGCTATGATAACTATTAAGAAACGTGGGCTTTTGTCAAAGAGTGATTCCCAGGAAGTTATGACAAACTGGTCGGTGAATAGCGATCCGATATATGAGTTTTTATCTTGGGGGTTCGGACGGAATACCGATACACGAAATCCAAATCATTATTCAAAAGAGAAACTTCACAACTACTATTTGGATTATTGTAGAGCTCATAGCATACCAGATTATAAAACTAAAATTTCTCTTAAAGCATTTACCACAACCCTCCAACCTCATGGATTCTTACCAATACGTCTTCGCGTTAAGGGTGATAGTTATGAGGTTTTTGCAACCACTGTTTATAAACAGAATCCGGAAACTCTGAAAGACTTAGATTATGTAATTCAAAAACAAACGTCCGTGACCTAGTTGACCTACTTTTTGTACGCAACTCTTTAGTACTATCGCGAGCACGTGGACAAAAGTAGAAAAATATTATAATAGTTGTCACAAAAATGTAGGACTTGCGGGTCACTTTCGCAACACACTCACAACCTATTAATACCACTCTCACCAAGTAGTAACTATGCCTACTAGGGCGATATCAATGAATGATGATCTCTATGTGGATATTCACAAAGAGATGGAACGCACGAATGATTCATTCAGTGCGGTAATCGTAAAGCGGTTGAACAAACTAATTGAGATGGAAAAGGCAAAACCATGACGACAGAACTCACAACCCGAGAATTTTCCCCAACAGAGATCGCGCTGATCAAGAACATCGCAGCTCCCAAATGCACAGACGACGAATTCAAACTCCTGCTCTACCAGGCACGAACCTACAAGCTGGACCCGCTGCTCAAACAAATCTGGGCGGTCAAGTACACCGACAGCAAACCTGCAAGCATCTTTGCAGGCCGTGACGGGTTTCTTGCAATCGCGCACCGCAGCGGAGCGTTCGACGGAATGGAAAGCGGGTTCCGCAAAGAAGGCATGGAAGTCATCGGATGGGCGAAGGTCTACCGCAAGGATATGTCGCACCCGTTCTGTGTCGAAGTCAACATGAAGGAATACAACCGCAACCAGGGAACGTGGCTGACCCACGGCACCACTATGATTGTCAAGGTGGCAGAAGCCCAGGCGCTCCGCAAGGCGTTCCAGATCAGCGGCATCTATTCTCCGGACGAGATGCCCGACCCGGTGGAACGACCCATGCGGGATATCACACCGGAACCGGAGAAAAAGAAATATGTGAAAGCCCCGGTGCACGACCTCAGCAAAGAGGCGAAGATCATCGACGCGGAAGCTGAGCAGCGGAAGTGACGGATGTCGAAACGACCGCAGGGAACGGTAAGCCGGAAGGTCCACCAGCACCGGCACTATCTGGTGGCAACTGGTAAGGCGTCGTACTGGATGCCATATCGTAGCATCGAGCAGGTTGCAGCGAGGTTGGTCTAATGCCCGAAGAAGACCCAACCTTTTCCACCATCGGCGAGCGCAACCTCCTCGAGCGAGCGGAGCGCACGGGAGAGCCGGTGGACTACCTGCTGAACTACATCGAGAACGAGTACGAGCAAGGCAACTAACCCATCTCTTTTCAAAACCTTTATATTCTTAAGAGTCTACATATCCTGTATGGAAGCAATGGACTATAACGACAACATTCTTTATGTGGCAACCGCCACAAAGAAGTCTCTGGAGAAATATGCTGAGGCCGAACGCAAGCGGAACAAAGGCAACTCGATAATGCAGGACATGATAACATGGAAGAGCTTGGCGAACCACATCCTTCTGAACGAGGTCCAGAAGCGCGGGCACTACGTCGGGAGGAAGGGAGCATGAACCACCTCACCCCAGAGTCCGAGCAGCGCGAGTACCTCAACCGGGCGCACAAAGCGTTAGAGGAGATGAAACGCGAGCAGGCCATTGTGATACCACAGTATGAGAGGCCGTAATTATGGTTCACCCAACAATTGTTAATCTTCGTAAGAAGGTTGTGGATTTGGAGAACGCAAATAAAACGCTTTTGCAAAATAATGTTGTAATGGCAGAATCAAATAAGGAACTACGGGAAATAATAATAAAACTCGAATCCTCCGTTAAGGAAGATGCTGCGGTAATGTCAGCGCTGCGTACTGCAAAAGAACAATGTAAGCAAACATGCGAGCGTATCGTAAGCGAGAAAACAGCAGCACTCCAGGAAAAGGAAAGATACATCGCAAGTTTACATGACACCGTATGGAATCTCAAAAATTCCTATTTGTGCAGAGAATATCGCTTTGAGGAAACCAAAGGAGGATTTAACCTTGTCTTTGGATTTCAATCAAAATAAGGAGGAAAAAACATGTTGAATATTAACAAGCGCCAGCCCCCCGCACCGATGCCGCAATACGAGAGGGATTGAGATGACAGATTTGGTATTGCATCTGAAAAAACAATGGTTTGATAAAATCAAATCCGGGGAAAAGATAGAGGAATACCGTGAGACTACGGAATACTGGCAGAGGAGCATCCAGTTAAAGCATTTCACAAACATTGTTTTGCTTCGTGGGTATCCGTCGACAAGGACACCAGAAAATTGCATGGTGTTCCCATGGAACGGATACGTGATAAAACGGATTGGTTCATGGGAACGACAAGAGATGATAGAAGTGTTTGCGATGCCATTGAAGCAGGAGCCGCACCCATGACCCCCGACGCACAGCAGCCGGAACATTGCGAGCACGAGTGCGTATGTCCTGAATATCGGGGAAATGATCCCTGTAATGGTGTTTGGATACCTCAATTGAACGAATACCACAAGTGCAAGCATGACACCCGTTCCCGCCCGCACACCCCGGCACCGGAACGGATTGATGAGATACTATCAGAATTGCGAAGTCTAGGATGGATGGTTGCCATTCATAACGCTGTCAGCGGATACTTGTCATCCTTGAACACCCAGCATTCCGGTACGTTATCGTGTAGCTGCTTGCAGAGTCCCATAAGTAATACTCTCCTTACAAACAAATAAGTTTATCTATCATCATGATGTAGTATATCTCTATGGCAGCTGATGAAATCAAGTTGCCGCACAAGAAATGTTCGACGTGTGGCTACGAAACCATCCCCCGGGTTCCTAACCCTGTTAAGTGCCCGAACTGCGGAAGGCCATACAAAGCAAAGGAGAAGAAACCATGAAACCCCATTTCCCACTACTCGCGGCAGTTGCGCTTATCGCCATGCTGCTCTGTGCAATTCCTGTATCAGCAGAGAATATCTATGTTGACCGCAACCCGGCGCTGTATGAAGTGCTCCCACCGGATGCATACGGTTATGTCGTGTTCTACATCCGCGCCGGAGGTTCAGCCCAGGATCTCAACGTCTACATCAAGCGCGACGATATCAACGCGACATTCGATCCGTACTACCATCCGGACAAGACCGTGATCAAAGGACAGAACCCAGACTTTGAAAAGATTACAGTTCTGTCTGATGGAGTATCAGATATCATAGGACCGCGTGCTTCTGGCTGCTGGACGGCGTATATCCAGAAAGGCAATGGTGACCAGATGGAAACCCAGCACTTCATACTAGGCGGAGGCGCGACCGAGCGCGTGTCGTTCCTTGGAGATGCGGTTACTTCTCCCGGTGAAGCAGAGTGCAAGAAAGTCTACAAGATCACCGAGGCGACTTACGGACGCGGCGAATGCTGGAATGTAACCATCGTTGACAAGGAAGCATGGGACGAAACGGTTACTGACGTGCAGCCGTGGGCCGAAACCATCTATCACCCGGAAGTCAACCATACTGTTCACCACGACGCTATCACCCATGAACAGTTTGTAGTCGACGGACACTATGATATCCTTGATTCCAACTGGTTCTGGGACGGGCATCACTTCGTCCTGAAAGTAAAGTGCAGCAACCACGTGGAGCACGGCAACGGCTGGCACGTTCAGACAGCAGCCTGCACCGAAGCCTATGGGCACTATGAAACCGTTATCGATCAGGAAGCATGGGACGAAATTGTTGTCGATACCCAAGCATGGACCGAAACCATCGATCACCCGGCACAGACTCATGTAGTTCATCACCCGGCGATCACCCATGAAGAAACTGTCTGCAACGAAATGGTTGATGTTACCGCACCGCTCAACGGTATTGTCGGCGCAGGCACTCACCAGTTCCTGTTCGACACATCCGGAGAAGTAGGCGGCATCTTCTCGACAGCGCACGAACTCCTGTATGAGATGGCCAACCCCTCGCAGAAGGGATTCGTCAACACCGCGAATGTCGCGTATGAAGATGGGTGCGGGAACAGCAACGTCCTGACTGGCACCGATCTCTGTGTGTTCGACATTGAGGCGGGAACAGTCACCTGCGAATCTCCCGGACCGCAACCAGCATAAAAAACCTACTACTCTCTTTTTATACTATTGCTATGCAATAGATTCCTATGAGCGCGCCACGCAGGAGAGATATCACTACTCTTCAGATTCGACCATCAACCCGGGATGCCCTTAAAAAGAAAAAGCGTGGTGGGGAATCCTATGATGAAATGCTTCGGCGGAGGTTCGGATTATGAAACATCTGAAACTTATTCTCGTGCTGTTCCTACTAGCTGGGTTGGTTCTGCCGACACTCGCGGATACCATGCAGTTCCCTGTTGTATATGATGGCAGGATCTCACTTACTGGTGTTGATCTCACATGGCCATCCATGTCCACCTATGCTGTCGGGAACGAGTTGACCACAAGCGCCAATATCTCACCGACACTCACGGCAAGCGGCACCAATAACCAGTTTGCGACCAACCGGCGGTATTTCCTGACGTTCGATACCCATACGTTACCTGCGGGTGTAACTATCACAGGGGTATCGGTTTACTTCTGGGGCGGCCAACCCTCAACACAGAATTTAGGGTCATACATGGGCGCCTGCCTTGTTAATAGCACCCCGATCAACCCGCTCGGATATTCCGCAACGAATGATTATGCCCGCGTCAGTAAAACCGCATTAGCGCCCTGCGTGTTCGATACCGACTGGCCGGCAAATACCAACCATACGTTTGTCATGAGTGCTTACGGGATGGCCGGTATTAACCGGACGGGCAACACTACATTGGCGGTCATTAGCACCCACGATCAGGCAGAAGCCTTTAACGGCACATGGGCGAGCGGTGCAACTGCCGCCGCAAATATGGTCCCGCTGTCCGGGGTATCAGGTTATCGCCCGTTCATGGTGATCACGTATACCCCTGCCGGAGATATCACCCCACCCGAAGCCATCAGCAACCTTGCCAACGGCACCCCCACAGCGCATACCGCATCATTCTCGTGGACGAACCCACCGGATGCCGATTATTACCAGCTTAATCTCCTTATCAATGGAACGTGGATGAACCAGTCAAATGGTACCACATCCCTGTCATTAACCGGACTTCCGAACTCTACGTGGATCTTCTTCAATTCCACCACAGAGGATCTGTCAGGCAACCGGAATACAACCACGTGGGCAAACGGATCGACGCAGACCGCAGCAGTTGACCCGCTCCCATCCGGCGCGAGCCATTCCGTTTACTACTCATCAACCAACGCAACGAACGGTGAAATCCACTATATCACCGGCAGCGCATCATTCGCCAACATCCGAAACCAGCCTTCAGGCACAGCCGACAGCTCATCGGTCTTTGCCTACAACTGGCTCTACGCCGCTGGCAGTCCTGCCAATAACATGTATGAACTCTCGCGGGTACTGATTGGGTTCAACCAGTCGCAAGCACCGATACCCGCGGGGTCCGTGATGGTCAACGGGACGGTCACAGTAAAGTCTGCCGGCTCATCGAGCGGTATGGGCGCGATCTCCTATGGTCTTACCGGCTACCTCCCGACAACCAACGGATCTATCGTTGGCGCTGATTATTCCAGGTTCCAGGGCGTGATGCTGTCCGACAACATTACGTCGCCATCGGCAGGAACCAAGACGTTCACACTCACACCGGCAGGATTAGAGTGGTTCAAGAATGGCGGGAACTTCACGGGCATTATGATCCGGGATACATCGGATATCGACAACGTTTCCTACTACTCATGGTCAGCCAGTGCCAATGCATATGCAATCTGGCCGATGAGTGAATACGGACCAACCAATATCCCGTCAGTGTCACTTTACTACGTTGCACCACCGGCTCCGAACTTCACATCCAATGCAACATCAGGAAGCTATCCCGGTATCCATTTCATCGACACTTCAGAGTTCGCTCCGACATCATGGCGGTGGTCATACAAGAATGCCACGACTGGATGGACAGTGTTTGGAACCACCCAGAACCCGGACTATCGGTTCGGTTATGGCACGTATGACATCAACCTGACAGCGACAAATGCGGCTGGTTCAAATACTACAACCAAAACCGGGTATATCATATCCAGTCCGTCGTATCCGCTCGCATCGTTCTCCGGTACGCCATTAACCGGCAACGCGCCTATCACAGTGACGTTTACCGACGCAAGCGACGTGACCGCACCCACCGGATTCCTCTGGGACTTCGGAGATGGGAATGCAACCGGCTCGACATTACAGAACCCGGTGCATACCTACTTTGCCGGTGGCCAGTACACGGTATCCGAAACCGTGACGAATGCTACTGGATCGAACACGATGATCCGGACTGGATACATTGATGCGTCCCTACGCCATCCGATTACTTTCAACGTCCAGAACTCCCCCGGGTACACCAACGCGGGGATCGAACCGTGGGCATCAGCATTAACCGGATTGAATGGCGTCAAAGACAATGCGGATCTTGCACTGACAGCCACACCGAGCATAGGGAGCGATGTCAGACCGTTCTATGCGAAGAATGCGGCGCTCTACTACCAAATTACAGGAGACACTCGTTATGCCAATGCAACGGAGTACCTGTTGTCAATTAGTGACGCCCAGAGTTCATCTACTTCAGAATGTTCCTATACCGGGGACTATGGGCAAGCGTATGATTTCATTTATCAGACAAAGAATGCAAACAGCACCCTCGACACCGCGAATGATACCTTCATCCGTGACAGACTGGCAATGATTACCGATTACTGCTACAACAGCCAGAACGCCACCGCACACCCGGGCAACGACATAGATATCATGTCAATTAACGCAAAGCAGTATCCACAGATTGCATTAATGGGGGAAGTTCTCGCGGATTACACCAACGCTTCGTTATCGTCTACTCCGGCAATGTGGGCATATCTCGGAGGGGATGGCCTGTGGGTGAATGACCCGCTTCATAACTACGCCTTCACGACAAACAAGGGACTTATGACGCAAGGGGTTAATTATCAATCGGGAGCTTTGTTAACTGCGTCGTATGTCAATTACTATAACTCCGGATCTTCTCGCGGGGCATACATGTACGAATGGTACAACATCTGGTCGAACATCCACGGGATGAGTTACTTTGAAAGGTATCCCCTTGCAAAGCAGGCGGAGCTCTACATGACTTGGCAAATCCTCCCGATGAATGTTATTCCCAACGAGCTCACAGAAGGAAACATTGTCAGGGTAAATTCCAAATTGCTGTATAACCTTTATGATACCGCTAACCAGTCGATCATCAAGCGGTCTGTAAATCTCCAGACCCTTGCGAAGAACAACATATCGCTTGTCCCTGGAGATGACGGACTCATAAATGCTGCTGATACTTATCTGATTTACTATAATATCAGCACCGTTCCGGAAGCACAGCCTCCCTATACCAGCGTCCTTGTGAAAGACGGATGGTATAATGTGTTCCGGAAGGACTGGTCAACACAGAGCGACTGGCTGGCATTCTATATCTGGAAGGATATCGAAGAAGCAGGCGGAGGGTGGCAGGGAAGATTCACCCCTCATGGCGATCAGCTTTCGTTTGAATACGCCTCGCACGGGGATCTCCTGATGCCAGATACCGGGGAGATAAAAGAAACGCCATTCCGTAACACCTATGGGTCAGATTCGGCGGGACATAATGCGTTCATGATCGAGAACACAACCCCTTGGGTAACAACCGGGTACAATGCGAATGTTACATTCAGAGGTATTATAAAATATCATTATGCATATGAGCCTCCGATAGTCCCGATGCATTATTACTCGGCATCTGCTGGGACGCAGCATCTCATAAAGACACCTTACTTCGAGTACATTGATGGAAATGCATCTCTGCATATAACGGAGAAAGTGCCAAATTCTGTACAAGTATCCCCGGGATACTTACAAAACCCGATTAACTACACCCGTGCAATAGCATATCCAAATAAAGATTACCCTGTAGTTATCGACCGGGCAACGTCAGATCAGAATTACGGATTGTATGATGCGTTCCGGTTCTGTTCACTTAACCTGACCCATGCCACAGCACCGAACTACGGGGCTTGCCAGGGCACGATGAAAATATCTGGCACTCCTTATGACTGGACCAGCCTATCATACGCTGTGGAAAATCCAACCGGAGTAACGGGGAATTCGATCCAATGGGACACTACCAGCCTTTACGGGGATAACGTTCACCTTGAACTATTCTCTGCTCCGGCATCCCCAATCACAACGGAAAAATATATTACTCGTATTGCAACTTATACCAAATCCTCTCTGATCGGAGGGGTGGACTCTGTGTATATTCCACAGGTCTACTTCAAACCGGCGCAGTCACAGTCGCTCTACCGTGTCACCGCACTGCTTACATCATACCAGAACGAAACACCCCGCACCGCATCAGAACTTGCAGTCACCGGAGGACTTGGTAGCGCAATCAAAGTCGTTTCCGCGTCAGGCAACTGGAAAGATTACATTTATACCGGCGTAGGTAACAACACGTTTGAAACCATGAACACGGACGCAGATACCTTGTTCGCCCGGGTAAATGTAGCTGACAGCAAACTGACCGACTACACGGTTATTAATGGAAGCCATTTCATCCAGGGCACAAACAATGTATTCAGTTCCAGCGTCCCGGTTACGGCCACGTTTAACCAGACCTCTGCCGGCCACGTTGCAATGAATGTTTCAGGTCCATCCGGTAGTGCTACATTTAAGTTCTACAATATGGCAACCACCCCGTCGTATGTGAAGATAGACGGAGTAGCAATCGGAACATGGTCAATGGACACCCCGACCACGTTATCAGTCACGACCACCTTAAGCGATCACACGCTGGAATTCGATGGCGGCTCCGGGTTCGGCGGATCAATCCCGGTAGCATCGTTCTCATCCAACACGACTATCGGGAGTTCCCCGTTGTCAATCCAGTTCAACGATACCTCCAGCAACACACCCGGTACATGGAACTGGACCTTCGGCGGAGCGAACTATTCCGCATTGCAGAACCCGGTCTACACGTTCACCGGTAATGGATATTACAACGTGTCACTGGTAGTGACCAATGCATTCGGGAACAGCTCCAGCAACCAGACGAATTATATCACCGTAACGAGCCAGCCTCCTCTTTCCGGGTTTACCCAGAATGCAACTTCGGGAACGTACCCGGTATCTATCCAGTTCACCGATGCATCAATTATGTTATCTCCGACAATGTGGAACTGGTCATATGGCGATGGACAGTGGTTCAATACGACAGTTTCAGGATCAAAAGATCCCATAAAGACATATAGTACCGGTGGAACGTACTCAGTCTACCTGTCGGTGACTAACGCATCAATGACAAACTCGACGACAAAGGCAGACCTAGTTACAATCTGGAACCAGACCATTTCCAATATCCTGTCAGACGTAGTTACCGGTGCAGTCCCGCTGTCGGTATCGTTCACGGAAACGTCAGCCAACGGGACAAGTTACCTGTGGGAGTTCGGGGATACCGGAACATCGAACAGCAAGAACGTAACCCACGTCTATAACAGTCCCGGACTTTACACGGTCAACCACAGCGTCAGCAACGGGCACGGGTATGTCTCAACCGTATCCATACCGGATTACATCAACGCGACATCGGCGACGGTCCCAACATCGTATGCAGACTTCTCGGGATACCCGACCATGATTGCACCCGGTACAGAAGTCGCATTTACCGACCTGTCGAATAACACCCCGCTTGCGTGGTCATGGAATTTCGGAGACGGTAACACTACAGGAGCATCATTGCAGAACCCACGGCATCTGTATACGACAGACGGGTATTACACGGTATCATTGCAGGTGTCGAATGGTTACGTTGGCAATTCCTCAACCAAGACCAACTACATCAACGTAGTTCAGAGGCCGGGGTTACAGAACCTTGTAATGCTCCTGCATGGGAACACCGATCCTGCATCCAGCCCGGGACTTTTCCTCGACAGCTCGAATTACTTTGCCATTGGTGCAGGAAACGCTACGGGAACCGGCACCGCCAACATCAATGCAACCCAGAAGAAATTTGGCAACGCCTCGATGTACTCAGCAAGCCCGGCAGATATTATCTATCCGGACGCCTCGCAGTACACATTCGATGTAAATAATTTCAGTATCAGTGGATGGGTGTACTTCCCAACGGGATCTGCTGTCAATACCAAACTGTTCAACCATTCATCCGGAGCGAACTACGATTCCCTTGCGGTCGATTCCAACTTGCAGATATCATTCAACCGGTATCGCAGTGGTTCAACCATAGGAAGTTGTGTCGCCACGTATGGCACCCCGCAGATCCCGCTCAATCAGTGGAACCACGTTGCGTTCATTCAGAACGCGACCTATGGCAACCTGTACCTGAACGGAACCCTGCTGACAACCTGCGCCAGAACAGCACCAATGACCGACATTGCCGGCCCGGTCTACATCAACTCCGTCACAACTCTACCGCAGTTCAACGGGGCACATCTTGACGAACTGCAAATATTCAGCGGCGGGATCAACCAGACAATCGAAAGCCTGTACACATCCGGAGAATACCCGTTATATCTCAATGGAACCTATGGAGGATATGCAGACGACGACTACACAATAATGCTCCTGCACATGGACGGTGCCAACGGTGGAACTATCTTCAATGACGAAGTAGGCAACCGGACATGGACAGCCACCGGTGCAACCACAACCACAACCTCAAAGAAATTCGGAACCGCATCCGGCAGTTTCCAGACCGGTAACAACGTCATATCGGCACCGAACTCCAGCCTGTTCGATTTCAAAGCATCGAACTTTACCGTGGACTTCTGGTATGACAAACTCTCAACCACCGATCCGATTTATGGCAACATCTTTGGTACAGGCGGATCAATCACGGCATCGGGGTTATACGTACTGGAACAGGGCGGGCATGTCTATGCATTTGCCAAGAGCGATGGCTCTAGCGCATGGGATGTCCTGTCGAACTTCGATCTCGGAACAGTAGACGCACCCGGTACATGGTCGCATTACGCGGTTGTCCGGGACGGGTCAAAGTTCTACGGATTCAAGAACGGGGTACTAACCTCGCAAACTACAAGCAGTACCCAGATCGGGACCAGCGCATCAACTATCATCGTGGGGTTCCTGACAGCATTACCGTCACCCAACGCGCTTATCGACGAGATGCGAGTATCGAACGTTCCCAGATGGACAGCAGGGTTCTCGTCTCCGACATACACATACGAACTGATAAGCCCGTTGTTTACTGTAGTACCGTCCGGATTATCCACTACTGGCACAGCCCAGTTTACCGATACCACGCCAGATAGCACCTGGACAAATAACACATACCTCTGGTACTTTGGCGATGGCGCGACATCCACTGCGCGGAACCCGTCTCATGCATACACCAGCAACGGTGCATTCACTGTTATAGAAAATGTCTATAACAACAACATGACGGCATCCACCAGCCAGATATATAACGTCGGTGTGCCGATTGTGGATTTCGTAGGATCACCAAAGACAGGGACAGCGGCATTGCAGGTAGAGTTCACGGACCTGACAACCAATTCAACTCCGATAACTGCGTACTTGATTGATTTCGGAGACGGGTCTACCTCAACAGCACTCCCGCCGTGGACGCACGTTTATTCCACGTTTGGTACGTTCTCGGTTAACCTGACGGAAACCAACTCGGTAGGGACCGGGTTTGAGTATAAGCGGGACTACATCGTTACCAGTACTTCGCAGAACCAGCAGAACACCTGGTATACCCCGTGGCAGGTCCGGATACGGGTTGTCGATTACTACGGTGCACCGCTCCCGAATACCAACGTAACCGCAAACTACGTGGCATCGACACTTCCCAGCACGGATGTATCGTGGCTCATATCGGCGTTCGGTATCCCGCAGGGTGTCGCAACGGACATGGTAAACTCCGCTGTGGCAATGAATGGAACTACTGACGATAACGGCGGGCTATCGTTCACCATGTTCAAGGAAATCCAGTACCGGCTTACTATAGCGAATCTCACATCAGGGGTATCATCGACAAAAACCCTGTATCCGTCAGATCCGGAGTATGTGATCTACGTCAGGACAGCCGGGCAGACTGCCAATAATAACACGCTCGGAGGGGTTGTCAATTCCTCGTTGCCGTTCTATAAACTAAACACGACGCACTACAACCTGTCTGTGATCTACCACGACACATCCGGATACACTACCAACGTCGTATTCAACGTTCGGGACTGGTCAGCCGGTAATGCGCTGGTATATTCCAAGAATCTTGGGAACCCGGGAACCGGTATCGTGACTGACAACTACACGGTTGCTATCCCATTAGGCAAAGAATATATTTGGGAATACAACGCAACGAAGGTGTAATAATGTCCTATACTGTTGTTGCAAATTCCATTCTTGGCAAAACGGCGTTTGGACTGCTGATCGATTTACACATCCAGGACTTTGTGCCAGTGAACGATGCGATAATGTATTATAACTATATTGGCATCTTTGTGGTTGTCCTGTGGGCTGCGTTCGCTGGGCAGGGAAATGAAAGCCGGTATACTTTCACTACTCCATTGATAGCGGCGCTGATGGTATTCATCGGATGGCTTCATGCAGATGACGCAGCAAGCTACTGGGGTATCATCCTGTTCTGTATCCTGCTTGGAGCACTGATGTACATCAACGATATGAACCACGAGAAATACGGGGTTGCTGGTCCCGGAGATAAAGTAATCGCAGCAGCATTCATGATCATCTGCTTCACTGCATCGATGGGGTTCGTAGCATCAGAAACCTTCGGCGTGTTTCCGGATACTGGTTCATCAGGTGCAACGCAGAATGTTATGTGCGGCAGGGCATATACCTGTGACAGTTCCGGGAACATTGCGCTGGATGTCAGTGTCAATGCTATAAAGGATAGCGGAGGATTCTCGCTCGATGTAATCTCAATCGGGATGGCACTGGCAGCAATGGCAGTTAGCGCAATCAAGATGATATTCATTGTCATAGGCTCGGTTCTGTTCTTCTCTGTGGTGATGATGGCAGCATACCCCGCTCTCGCATCTTCAACGCAGGTAGTGGCATTCATGCTGGTGCTGAACGTGGTGATCTGGGCGATCTACGCAATGGCTGTTTTCCGGTGGATGGTCAAGCCGATGCCTGGGACTGGTGATATCTGATGGCAGGGAATCTTCTAGGTTCACTGTTTGTTTCGGTGATGGCATCAGCGATGTGGATTGTGCTTGGCTTTGCTATCGATAAGGTGGCGAACATTTTCAACCACACATTGCAGGTACTCCCATCGTTTCAGGACGCTGCGAATGGATTCACAATTACACAGACGATATGGGGATTCCTACTGGTTGTGATCTGGATTGCGATCTGGTTCAACTATGCCCAGAACGAAGCATCAGAATCCGGGGGGTACGTATAATGGCATCGTCGTCTGAAATGCTGGCTGGGGTAATGGGGTTGCTCACATTCACTTTTGTTGATCTGATTCTGTACATGGTCAGCAACGCAATCATGGGACCACTGGTTGCGATAGTAAACGGATTCCATGTTACGCCGCTGCTGGGAATGGCTGACAACACTTACACAATGTACCTGATCTGGGCGTTCCTGCTGATATTTGAGATCATGGCAATAATCGCGTTTGTGTATATCGTTGGCAGAAGGCAGATTTCGCAGTCGGAGTGGCTATGAAGTGGATAGCAGCAATTTTGGTATTGCTCCTTTGTGGGATCGCGTCAGCAGTACCGACAACCGGAGCAGGAACCGATATCACATCGAACGGGTTCAACGTCAGCGCAACCGGAGTCACCGGAACGGATTGCTGGGTGGAGTGGGGTGATGGTGCAGGACTGGAAAACTGGGTGACGCCCAATGCAACCGCATCCGCAGGAACCGCTTCGGTACAGGTTATAGGTGCTCCGATTTTCGGGGGAGAGATTGTTTATTATCGTGCGTGTGATGTTACCGGCTGCGGCAATGAGCAGCACCTGATTATTGCTTCAGTAACCCCTGTCCCGCAGACGACCTATGGCAACCTTATGAGAAACATTACCAACAGTCGGTTCAATCCGCCAGTAATCATAGCGTCGCTCGGTTCAGGATACACAGCCAACGCTCCGTTTGTTGTGATAATCGGAATTGCCCTGTTCTTCTACATGATAGGGCAGTGGATGAGAACAAAGAGCGTTCGCATGATTGCAATTGTGGGTATCCTGATAGCTCCGTTTGTCATGCTGGGAAGCAACGGCCTGTATCTGGGTATCCCCAGTGTCGGGATCATGCTGGCGAAGGGACTGCTTGCAGCGGCGCTTGCGGGTATCCTGTTTTCATTCGCAAGAAAATAACCCATACCTTTTTTATATACCGCGTCTATCATATCGTAAGAGTTTTAGAGTATGGTGCAGCAGACATACCCGGCAGAACAACAGCCAGCAACAGCAGATCCTTTTTATCATGGCAGTGCTCCAGCAGCGCCTGGCTGTGGTCCCGGAGGATGCAATGCCACGGTGCAGACAACTCCGGTAGTCGGGGAAGAACATTATAGTCCATCCGGTGTGGTGATCCAAAGATATGGCGAGAACATCCCGCTCCAGTATGATCCCACGTCAGCGCAACTTGCACAGGCGCAGGCAGCGAATCCGGGACGGATAGACACCAACAGCCAGCTTGTCCGGGCAGGTCCGTATGTGATCCCGCAGGATGTGTTTTATGCATTGTATACTCCCAACGACGCGATGCGGTTCAACGCAGCAAAAGATTTCATGGGACAACTGGGGCACCAGATTGGCGGGGGAACCACAGCAGCACCGGGAACTACTGGTACAGTCCATGTCAACGCAGCGGGCGTTGCAGTTCCCAATCCAGGAGCAAGCGAACGGGCAGCTAACGCTAACGTCTACGCAGGGACGCAATCGTATTCTCTCATAGCCGGTTCACCGCAGGCAGGATGGCAGGGGCAGAACCTTGGCGTAGAGCGGGCTACCATGCCGTTCCAGCCAGAGGGACTTATCACACTCCAGAAGATGAATGGGCAGATGCCATCCTATGCTATTCCTACCGCATCGCTGGATACGAATAACCCGTGGAATCCCAACATCGTAAATCAGGCAGCGACCGAGCGAGCGAACCAACTGGCAGCGGGGCTTGTTGTTGGCAGGGAAGGATACAGCCCTGAGTTCGGCAAGACCTTCTTGGAAAGTGCACAGGCTGTTAAGACCTATGAGGGTCAGAAATTCGCAGCCCAGGCTCGCGGAGATTTAACTGGCGCATTATACGCACAGAACCAGGAGCAGCGGGCAGCGAACAACCTGAACGAATGGAGTAGGGCATATCACGAAGCCGGCAAGCAGATGGGTATTCCCGTTGCAGCGAACAAATACGAAGTCGTGGGTGACGTAGCCGTAGAGTTCCTGAAAGGCACACCTACCAGAGCACCGGAAGCGTTCAGCCCGTTATCCGGTGATCTTCTCGGAATCCTCCCGACATACAAGACACCGGCAGGGACGCAAGCCGGGCTTGGTGTTCAGCAGGACGCTTGGAACCAAGCAGTTGCCCGGTACGGCGGCAAGGATGTAAACCTGAAAGACTTCTCGCTGGCAGCAACATACATTTCAGACAAAGCAGCGCAGGGATGGCAGGGACCGTATGGTGACTTGTACGGTGGACAGAACTACAAGGGCACAACGATCACCGCACCGCTGGGTGAGGGGGTAGGCGGTCCGAAGGTGCAGATTGCTGGGTATGAAGCACCGGCACCTGCGCCGGCACAGTTGCCAGCACCGTTCAGGTCCACGTATGAATCACCGGCACAGATGCCCGGAGCAACACCAGCACCGTCTGTAACTCCGGTAGAACAACCTAAAGGAAGCGATTGGATTGGAAATCTCTTACGAAGCCCTATGCTTGTGGGAATTACAGCACCCCTTACTGGCGGCAGTACTCAAAGGTCAGTTACCGTCGGCAGCGAACCTTCGGTTGCATACACAGGAACTGAAGGTCTGCCAGCCCCATACAAATCTGTCAGCACTCCGGCAGTCAGCGAAAAGATGACCGTGTTCGGGTTTGAAGTCCCGCAACCTATCGCTGCGTTCTCAAAGGGGCTATCCGGGTTTGAATCATCTATCCGGTCATATCTCCCGTCAACCGAAGTCGGGGAACGTGCAGCCAGAGTAGCGGAATACACGAATCCGTTCATGGCTCCATATGCGATGGCATCAACGCTCACCGAAACTGTCAATCCCAAAGCAGCGGGAGAAGCACGGACAGCGGAATCCCTGATGGGGCTGCGTGGGCAGTACACCCAATTTTATGAAAGACCGACGCTTACCGCTACCAGTTTCGGTGTGGGTGCGGTTTTCGGAGGCGGGGCGAAAGTTGTTACCGCAGCGTATGAGGGATCTCGTGCGCTTGCGGCAGAGCGTATCATTTCAAGTGGGGGCATTGCAAGGGCAGCAGATATCTACGGTAATGCAGTAATGAAAACCGCTCCGGAAATTCTTAAGTGGGCTTATGTTGCCGACGTTGGTATCCGGTCAACACAGGGACTTACCAACTTCTCGCCGGAATCAGTGGCCCCTAGAGCACGGGGGATTACCATGCAGGAAACAGTACCGATGGGTGCAGGATTCGTAAGAGGATATGAAACCCCCGGTGCAGTATACTCAAAAATAGAACCGGCGGTCCAACGTGCAAGGCTTGAATTCCCGCAGTTCGTAGAAGAAGCGGGAAGCGTCGCAAAAGCAATTCCGCAATACGCAGGATACAAGGTTACTTCCAGTCCAATTTATGAAGCTGCAACTTCTCCTATAACCAGAGCGAAACTGGAACTCCCGCAGTTCGTAGAAGAAGCGGGAGGAAGTACTGCGCGAGGTGTTGCTGGGTATGCCCAATACAAAATACAGCGACCTATTGAATATATCCAGGCACGGGCAGATGTTGGTGTGGAAAGATTACTTCACCCCGCCCGTTTTGCCGGAGTTGAAGGCACCGAGAATATCTACAGGCCGCGTTCCACGCTAAACATCTTTGGCAGAGAACAGATTGGACCATCGACACGGGCACTTACCGGAGAACAGTCACCCATCCCAAAGGGAACAGTTGAAGTCAGATCGTCATCTGGTCAGGTTCAGCTTGCGCGGGTTGAGCAGCAGCCCATAGTAAGAGTAGAACAGATCGTATCATCAGATTCGCGTATGATGCCGGAATATCCACGTGGCCCGTCTCCAATCCCCCAGAGATATTCCATAGAAGAAGAAACGCAGTATCTTACTTTACCCCCGGGTATGGTATCACCCGGTCCCAAACGCACTACTGTTCAGGAACTTGTTTCAATTCCTGCAACGGCAATGGGGCAGGTACAAGGCCAGATTGTTCGGCCAGTTCAAAAGACATTCAGCGAGCAGATATCACGGCAATCTATCCAGCAGGTAAGGAAACCCGCAAGTGAGATATCACCTAAATTCGATATTACCCCAGTCTCAAAAGTTGGTATAACAACATCCCCGCTCTCTGTGCAAGTACCAGCGGTAAGGACTGCTCAATTACCATCTACGGGAATTATACAGGTGCCATTCCAGGAAACAGTGCCAGGGCAACGAACGGGAACTATCCAGACATCTGTTGTAACCCAGTATGGATCATCCGGGTTTCCAAACCCAGAAGGATTTTCGTTTAAATTACCGCCGCTTCTCCCGGCATTCCCATTTGGTGGCGGAGGCGGAGGATCTGGATTCGGCAGGAAACGTCGCCGTGCGTTCCTAGAGGTGTTTCCTATGGGACTTGACATTGCAGGGCCGGTATTGAAACTCTCTAGTCCTCCAAAGCCCCCGCGAGTGTCAAAGACCGGCGGAAGCAAAGCAGCGAAGTCCATGAAAGGCAAATACTCGAAATCTATAAAAGTATTAAAAACTAAAAAGAAATAAAGGAGAGACTGTCATGCAACACATAACACCGCCGGTTACGATCATTAAAACCGATATGAAGAATGGATCTATGGGTTACGGATGCAGAATTGATGGGAGAACCCTCTGCATCCCATACAACCAGGCAATCGCTAAAAAGTTTACTGGGATGCAGATCAACATTGCACAAGTATCCCGTGACTATTTCAATGCGCTACCGATGCACAAGAAATGATCTCTGCTGTCCTGTCAGAATACTATAAAAAATATTTTGTTCCGCACACCGGTTTTGAAGCGTCAGTTCAAGGCGCTGTAATAACCGCTTGTTATCAATGTCGGCATTGTGTTAGTGTTCATTGCTTGGATTCCGTTTCATATGAATGTGAAGTCACCATGATAAACGGGAAGCATTTATCTATTAATAATTTATATCATGTACCTGAACAATGTAACAGAAGGATCGTGGTAAACAGTGGACGAATTTGAATTCAGGATTGCTGGTGTCCCGGTGCTGTTGTCATTCGCAGAGCTTGATGCGGCGATGCGTGGGCAGTTTGAATACGAGATTGTGAGCATCGAGAACAGGCTGGTGGAGATATTCAACACCCGACTAGCGGCGAAGCACGACCAGCGGTCATATCTCGGGAAGATGCGGGTCCCCGATGCACTGGCAAAATTCCGATAACATTTTGGATAGCCTAAACTTTCTTTCGGTGAACCTAAATCTTTATCTATTTTCACGACCAATTTAGCGCACATGGGAATGCCGGAACTCACTTCTGATATTCAGGGCATGGCAGGATCATCCCCCAAAAGCATTGCGGCGATTGCTATTCTTCGATTGTATGAAAAATATTTTGAATATATGGCAATCCACGAGAACGTCAACGTCGAACGGATGACTGCCGCATTAATCATATGTTGCCCCGAAAAGAAAAAGCGTGAAGAAATATGGGAAACATATCTTAATCAAAAGAAAGGAACGGGCAGCGAAGTATCCGCATCAGTTTATGCCGCTGGTGACTGGTACGAGTACATGAGCGGAGCGATGGGGCTGAATGAAACAAGCACCGGCGGCTGGTGATACCGTTTGGTATTCGCCTACTCAACCAAGACCGTCAAGGATATGGACGAGGACACCAAGCAGAGAATCATTGCTGCTGGTGTCCCGATAGAATGTTACATTGACGGAAGGATAACGCTTGGACCTATCAACAAATCTTCGATCACAAAGTTTGCTATTATCAATACGCTGATCACCCAGCACGATTTACCGTTGCCCCCATCGAAGTTCTACGAGAAGATCGTACAGAAATGCAATAACAAGCACGACAAGCAGGACTTCCGGGAAATCATCGATGGACAACCGGGTTATGGCAAATCATATTCTGGGATGGCAGGGTGTGAGCGGTACGCTTACGAAGCCGCTGCTGAATTCGGGCAAGTTCCTAAAGACTATTTCTCGCTGGATAACTGTGCGTTGCTCCAGGATACCGAAGGTGTTACATCACTGCTTGACCGGCTAGACAAGTATCAGGCCGTGTTTATAGATGACGCTGGGGTATCTGCTGGGCACAAGGACTTCGCAACCCAGAGCAACAAGAATCTTGATGCTATAATGGCGACATGCCGTACAAAACGGTGGTATGTGGTATTCACAGCTCCGATGAGCAAGCACCTGGACTTATCTATTAGGGAAGTGGTGTATTGCAAGTCAACGGTGTTCAAACCCTGCCACGAAGCCGGGTTTAATATCATAAAACATAAGGGTGTTAATTATCAGGAGATAAACGGGAAGTTCAAAGAGTATAAACCAAACTTCATCTTCGACGATATCAAGATCAGTTTGTATGCAGCATTTAGCCCGGACATCCTCGACGCATACAAAGGTATCGTGGCGAAGTACGATGCTATGCGGGACAAGGCAGCAGACTCGCTCATCCATGACCGGGCAGAGAAAGAGCGGGATGCAAAGAGCGGGACCACCAAGCGGGAAAAGAAGTTTGACAAGGAGCTTGAAGACAACAAGGCCAAAGTCTTCAAGATGACGCACGACAGCAACGGTAAATGGCTGCAACGCCGTGCTGTCGGTTTCTCAAAGAGTGAAGGCACATATTCCATGCGGCAGATCACCAGTGAAGTTGGACTGTCGGAGCATAAGGTAAACATGATCATTGCACATCTCAAAAAGGAGGAAGAAAATGCAAACGCTCCCAGAACCAAAAAATGAGATCCCGGAACAACTGAAGGTAGACAACTGGGTATTTCATGTGCTTGCCCGATCTGATGACCCGGCGATCAAATGCCTGAACATCCGTAACCTTGTCGCAAACCTCCGCACTACAATGATGTATGCCGGCATGACGGATTTATTAGTGGAGTTAAATGGACAGATGGTTACTATGAAGCAGTTCCTTGATTACCAGACACTCGGCGCGAATAAGGCGTGGAATATGTATTCGCAGGGGAAGTTCGGGCAGGCTGTCGAAATAGCCGGCGCAGTGCTCGATGCGGTGTTATTCATCGTATACGACACCCACTATACGAAATCACAGCAGAACTCGTTTGTCCCACGGAGTAACAAGACATGACGCAAGGATACGGAGAACAACCACAGCCGCAACAGAACCAGCAGGTAACGCAACAGCAGTATGACCAGCAGATGATGATGGAGGACTATTATTATCGTGGCGATACCTTCAGGGGAATGCAACCCACAGATCAGGCCGCACAGGTCCGACAGGCAATCTTCAACTGTGTTCTTCCGGATGCAGATGCCGACTTTGGGGAATGGATACCCATGCTGGTCGCCGCTGTGGATATGGTAGCCCGTATCCCAGGTGTCGATCACAACGTTATACGGGAACTCAACCTGCGTATGGATATCATCGTAGACCGTGCCCATTCACAGGGACGCAAGCGGCAGGTCGCGGCGAAGATGCAGAAGCTCATATTCCGGCTGCGGTCCTACGTGTCGATGGGTGACACTCCGTTGCAGGGCATGACTGGCGTTACTGCGATGATCACCACAAACCAGAACCAGAAACAGGAGATACGGATGCCGCAGCAGCAGACACAGGCCGGGTTCTGGCCATGGAGCCGGAAATAATGGCAGCACTCGTAGCGGAAGACATTGCCCAGACTGCCGTAGTGCCGCAGGGTATGGGTATCAATCCTATCTTTGACTGGTCGCCTATTCTCGGTGTCCCGCTGTGGCTGTTCATCACCTGCGGATTCCTGTTTATCCTTGCAGCAGTGTTTGTCTACTGGATAGCGCGTATCAGGAAACTCAACTCTGTCCGTGGCTGGAAAGATTCGATGGAACACGCAGAACCTACCGATGTGCAGGTCTGGATTATTACAAGAACCCTATCCCTTATCATTGACTGCATGAAAATTGAGGACAGCGTTATTAGTTACAAGGATCTGACGAAGATCGGGATGTGGCACCACAACACCCGGGAATCGGTCATTCGTGTTGGTGGGAACCCCGCTGTAGTGGTGTCGGAGGATTTTGACCAGACGCGGGATTTCATATCGGAGATAGTGCTTACGGATAATTCGGATGTGTTCAACGCGAACCAGGATATACTGAAGAAAGAACACGAAGCCAACAAGGATGCAAGTGCCGTAATCAAAACCATAAACAACTACGACGATTATGAAGACCACGGGAGGAAAGCCTTGCAGTTAGTCAATCCGGATGGTCTGCCCATGCGATCCTACAACATCTTCAGCAACACCCGGTTCCTGAAATATTTCCCGCATGGATGTTCCCACATGCTGTTCGGTGCTGACCTGACACTGGATGCGAAACTTATCGACATTCGCGGGAAAGAAAAGGGGTTCTGGGAGAAGTATGCATTCCCGATGATTGCAATTGTCGTAGTGCTCATCGCTATCATTGCAGCGTGGATGGTTCCCTTGGGGGCACACCCATGACAAACGCACTGTTCCTTGGTGGGATCTTCAATATCATAGACCCGGTTCTCGGTCTGACGCTCTATATGTGGAGCTGGATAGCACTGACTATCCTCATCATCGCAGCATGGCTGATAATGTATTACAAGGGATGGAAACCCTTTGCTCCATTGCACGGGCTTTACTACGCAATGAAAAACGGTAGCACTGTCGCATTCATCTTCGACGCTTTGCTTGTCGGGGAACTCGTGGCAGAGCGGGATGCGAAGTGTATTTTTGAGTATGCTGACGAAGACTACGAGATTGAGCCTTCGGGTATCCCACTGTTCGGTATCATCATCAATTGGTTCAATACCAAACTGTACTACTACCCCACAAAGTATCTGTCTGAAATCGATTTTGCTCACGCTATCGTTTACAAAATTGCTGGTGTCAACAAGGACGTGGAGATAGCCCGCAAACTTGAAGGCGGTGACTGGGAGCGGTCTGCTACGGTTGTCTGCGGGGGTGTACCGGTTGATATCGTTGTGGACATGGACCGGTG
>Ga0209668_10000088_pt1 | contig 36362 bp, 33 predicted proteins | sample FrelakmetPLP11PL_FD_187150 | JGI IMG/M metagenome (GOLD analysis project Ga0209668, IMG submission 187150) | Freshwater lake sediment microbial communities from the University of Notre Dame, USA, for methane emissions studies - PLP11 PL (SPAdes)... | ecosystem: Environmental > Aquatic >...
CATGGTGGGGGTGGAAGACCTGGTGGGGGTGGAAGACCTGGTGGGGGTGGAAGACCTGGTGGTCATGGTGGAAGACCTGGTGGTCATGGTGGAAGACCTGGTGGTCATGGAGGAGGCCATGGTGGAACAGGATATTGGCGCCCTGGATATTATAATGGAATTTATTATAGTGGTAGTTATGGGGGTGGTGGAGATGGGTATGGATATTGGTGGCCATATTGGTATGATTACCCATATCTATATGACTATCCTTATTACATTGATTACCCAGATCAGGTTCCGGTTATTATTAATCTTGAACAACCAAAAGCTAAAGAAGAAGAAGAGAAGGAAGAATTTGACGGTGGATCATCAAGAATGTTAGCTGTTCTTCTCTTAGTTTTAGTACTAATTTTAATTTTAGTTTACTATAAAAAATGAGAGTTTCTTTAATTAAATAAATAATGTCATATTATTATAATAATATGGCAGGTGGTATAATTCAAATATCAGCATATGGTAACCAGGATTTATTTTTGACTGGAGTACCCGAAATAACATTTTTTAAAGTTGTCTATCGTCGCCATACTTTTTTCTCGATGGAATCTGTTAAAGTCACATTTGATGATCCAGTTGAATTTGGGAGTACAAGTATGGTTACATTACCAAAAGTTGGTGACTTGATATATAAAACTTATGTTCAAATAACTTTACCAGAAATAAATTTTTTGAGAATAAAATTTCCGTCTGATGTGTATATAAATAAACTAAGAACAAAATTAAAATATGCAAAAGACAATTATAAACTTATAAAAAAATTTATGAATATTAATAGCATGGCTTTTAAGGCCGCATATAATAATTTTATTCCAGAAAACAATATTGATGCCACTAAAGATATGATTGTTGCAATTAATAATATATTTGATAATCCATTAAATGTTTCGATTGTTGATCAGACTAAGGAGTTACTGAGTTTAAGTGAATATGCCCCATTCACATATAACCAAATAAGTATGCAAGATATTGCAAATATTTTTAATTGTAATAATAAAGATGAACTATTCAAAGATTTATCAATTGGAATAGATAAATCAATAAAAACACAAAAGTTTTATTATGATAAAATAGTACATTATAGAGAAAAATTAGAAGAGGCAACAAATAAAAATATAAAGTTTGCATGGGTCAAAAGAATTGGGCATGCAATTATGGAATCAGTTGAACTTAAAATCGGTGGGCAGAAAATAGATAAGCATTATGGCGATTGGTTGAATATTTGGTATGAATTATCAGCTAATAGACAAATGCAAAAAATATATTATAAAATGATAGGCAATGTCAAAGAATTAACCACATTTGATAGATCACCTAAACCTAAATATAAGTTGCAAATTCCATTGCAGTTTTGGTTTTGTAGGTATAGTGGATTATCATTACCTTTAATTGCATTAGAATATCATAATGTAAGTTTGCATATTAAATTTAGAAAATTTCAAGAGTTATGTTATATTGAAAAAGATAATGCAATTAAATATTCAAAATCTGATGATGGATTAATGTTAGATGAAGTTCCTGACGATATGAATATTAATATTAGAGCAAAATTACTCATAGATTATATTTATCTGGATAGACTTGAAAGAACTAGGTTTGCGCAATCAAGCCATGAATATTTAATAGATCAAATTCAGGTTTTTGAAAAGAAAAATATAATTCAGCAAAAAATACAAATACAATTAAATAATTTTGTTCATCCATCAAAAGAACTTATTTGGGTATCACAAAAAGAAAAATATACTAAAAACGTTGATGGATTTAATGAATGTCGATGGGATAATTATAGTTTGACAGATGAAAATAAAGGTAATCCAATAAGTTTTTCATATATGGATTTTAATAGTTGTAATAGAATATTGAGGCTTGATGGTCATTATTTTAATTATGTTCAACCATATGAAATTCATCATACTACACCTTCTGATGGAATAAATATATATGGATTTTCACTATTTCCAGAAGAATATCAGCCATCTGGAAGTGCAAATTTAAGTTGTATTCCAAGAATTACTTTGTATCTTGAATTTAATCCAATATTATTTAATGATAATATATGTGATCCATTGAGCATTAAAATCTACACTAGAAATATTAATATATTGCGTATTGTATCTGGTTTTGGTGCAACTGCTTGGACTTATGGATAATGGAACTAATCATAAATAACTGAGTTATGTATATTCGCAACAGTATAAGAACATTAAATTATTGCATTATACTTTTTAATATTATTCATTTATTAAAAAGTATACATAGATTTAATTATGAGCGCTCACAAAAGTATGAATCGATTCTTGTAGAATGGATAAGAAGAAATAAAAAAATAATGAAATTTATAAAAATTAAGCAAATATTATAATTTTAGAATTTCAGAAATCTCATTCATTTTATTTCTTGTATCCAGAATATTTGTATCTTTATCAAAGAGTACTAATTTCTCTTTTGATAAATCGAAACGCAGAATAGCAAAGCTATCGTATTTTAGGGGGCGAGATATATCCGTATTTGTAGTTAGTGTTAAAACTGGAAAAATTTTATGTTCATTATTACTGTCCATGTTTGTAAACCACTCTTTACCATTTATAGAAATTCTAGCAATAGGTCCAGTTGTCTGATGAGTAGTTATATCTTCTTTATTCTTAAATATAATTTTATTATCTCCAATATTATAATTTTTTCCAATAACGTATGCATTTTTGTTCGATTCATAATCATTTTGATCAGTATTGGATTCCTTATTACATAAAAGATATGAATTAAATGGAAAATCTTGATGTCCTCGTATTATGAACTCAATATCATTTACTCTCAAAAATTCTTCAACGGCTTTAGGATACACCTTATAAGATCTGCCCTTAGACAACTCTTTGAACTTATTTGAATCATAGAAAAAATCATTCCATCGTATCTGGTATGCTACACTTGTTTTTCCACCATTTGAAAACCATAATATTTTTTTATCTTCTAATTTCACAACACTATCATTTTTTTCATTTAGAGGTATACCTCCGTGTGATAACCAATATCTTTTTTTTATATTTGTATTTTCGAGAATTAGGGCACTCGGGCAAGTTGCCATAAATTTCATAAACGAGTCAAAAACATCTTCACCTAATTTTTTTGATATTTCTTTTTTAAACCCATAATCTGTCGCAATGCTTATTTCCTCATGATTACCTCTATTTAATATAACTTTAAGTTTATCACTAGTATTATTGGCTTTTATTAAATTTAATATAACTAATAATATTTCTGTTGCATGCATACCTCTATCTAATATATCACCTAAAAATATAATTTTATACCCGAATCGCACTTTGAATGTATTCATATCTATAATTCCAATTTTATATAATCTGAGCATGTGTCTTAAAAATGTATGATAGCTTCCATGGAAATCACCAAAGATAATTATTTTATCATTATTTGTAACATTAATTTTATAGATCATAGCTCCTTTATTTAAATCATCTGAATCATAATCTGGAATAACTGTTTTATCTTTATTTTTCTCAATAAATGATTTATTTGTTATAGCAGCAAAATCTATAAGGGATAAAATTTCATTCTTTTTATCTTTATATATATTGGGATTTATATTTTCATATTGTTCTCGCGCCTTTAAAATCTTATATAAGTCATAAAAATCTTGAATAGTAAATACATCGCCACCTTGCTGCACTGGATTGCTTAATAATGAATCACAGCTTGCCATTCTATTTTCATCCCACATATAATCATCTCTTATTTTGTTTGTCATTTCCTTAGTTTGTGGATCTACAACATATTTTGATTCGTTATTTGTAACATGAATTATTCCACAGTCACCAGTAGGTGAATCAGATAAAGAACCAAATGTGGTTTCAATATTATTGTTTTGACTGCCACTTGGATATCCTTTTAATTCGAATTCATATAGTTCAATAGAAGGTACAATTTCATTAGAAGGTATACTTTTATTAAAAGGTACAATCTTACTACAACCACCAGCTATTACATTTTTCTCCCGAAGATACTTAGTTTTATACTTCAAGTATTTTTGCATGTAATCCACACTCATTTATATATTTTTAATATATAAAAGAATTATTTTATTTAATCAGTAGAAAAATTACTATTCTATACTTTTCTCGTATATTAAAAATTCATTTTACTACTGTTCGCAGATATATAACAACATTGATTACACTCATTCCAGGATTTATTTGGAATCCTACGACATTTGATTGCTTAAATTCATGACTTTACGTCTAGTTTTTCGCATAAGTGATTATTTTTGATTGTTTTGTGAGACTTTTGCTGATAATATTTTGACTTTGATTTTCGGTTGATGTTTAAGTTTATTTTTACCTGAAATAATTTCTAGTACTGTATCTGATATCGTTTTTTTTGTTTTTGATTTGATATTTTTCTTTGATTTATCGGACTCGAATAATTGTTTTGAAGTTAATTTTCCCGGTTTTTCTGCTGTGTTATTGGTTGAGTTATTTGCTGTGAATGTCGTTGAACAAGGCATAACTGTGCACTCTGGCATGTTAACAGTCGGCTCCAAAGATGATACTTTCCTAGAGTTGCTAACATTAGTTTATAATACTACAATTTGTATTATTTAAGTGTCATTAGTTACGATGTATAAATACTATAAGATTTATGTATTGTCATCACTAATATACAGTTGCTACATTATCTTTATATAATTTTATTTATATTATTCCAAATGAATCCTGGAATAGGTATAATTACATGATGCTACATTTAATGTTTATTTAATGTAATAAATGTTGTTATATATCTACGCAAAAACATCTAAGATAATAAATTTTGGCATATATAGAAAAAGTATAAAAGAATAATTTTTCTACAGACTAATTATATTTTTTTGGATAATAAAATAATTATTGTGATAATGATGAGGAATAATAATATAATAAATAAACTAGATTTTTTGGATCCAAATCTTTCAATCCTTGTGTCATCATCCAATACCAAAACATGATTAACTTTTGGTGGATATGTTATATCATGTTGTGTTATATACATTGATTCAAAATAAGGAAGACTATGATAGTAGTAATAATATGGTTCTGTAACAATTGCTGTTGTATATTGATTCATATATATTTATACATAAAAAAAGTTTACAAAAATGGTTAATTTTTGTTGACTTTTTGCTGCACACCACTTCTGTTCAGTGGTTGTGGTACTCGCAGTCCTTGTCCTTGCACTTGATCGGCTCGTGACTGGCATTGCAGCCCTTTGTTCGGCAAGCTGCACCAAACCTGCAAGGCAATTTCACAATTTCGGCCTCGGAATGGGCAAAGTGGCACTTCTTGCCGTAGCGGCAATTTCTGCCAGACTGGATAGTCGTGCACATCTTGGTCTTGTCGAGCGTTTGCACGCCCTCCATGCATGTGGGATGGCCGTCCTTGCAATTCCCGGCAGCACATTTGCCGAGAAGGTAGTGTGTGCAGAGGGGGAGGAAATACTCAGCCTTCTCACCAAGGTTGCGCTTTGGTGCAGGATGGCCGAGGTTGCAGTCATCGCCGCACATGCCAGTGCGGGTCCACGTAGGGCAGAGCGGGCGCATCTCTTCAAGACTCAAGAAATCCTTCCTGAGCCCAAGCAACAGACGATTGCACCAATCGATTTGCTTCTGGAACGCTGCGAATTCGGGAACGTAACCAGTCTTCTGGGCGCGCTGAGCTGCTTCGCACAGACTACGCTTGGCGTTCTCGATGCCGCGAATGAGACCATCGAAAACCATGCGTACCTTGTCATCGCCTGCATTGGCTTCCTTGATGGTCTTCAACACGTCCTTGGTAAGGAACGTGTGCGCATGTCCGCACTTCGGCACGTGGCATCCGGAACCGTGCTTGCAATCAAATGTGCACAAAGACTTCAGTGCTTTGCTCAGATTGACCAGCAGCGTGGCAAGTCGCTGAACGCGTGGCAAGTCGCTGTTGAGCGACTTAATGATGAGAAGCGCGGCCTTGTGCGCGTTGCTCAACACAGCGGGGTCTGTCTTCTGCGGCAGTTGAACGGTGACCTTCTTCGGTCCATCATCTCGCGGCTCCCCAGGCGCCTTGTATTCTGGCAGCGTAACTTCAGTTGCCTCAAAGAGCGCTGTCAGAGCTTCACTTTCGGCCGGCGGTTCCTGGTTTGCCGGAAGGCCTGCGACCTCAGCCCAGTTGCTGTTGTCGTCAGCGGGCGGATTCATGTCAGCCCAGCGGACCGTGGGAGTGGTGGTGGTGGTGGTGGCAGTGGTGGTGGTGGCAGTGGTGGTGTCCATTGCAATCCTTTTCTTCCAAAGAAATCGCTTCTATGTCTGAAATTAAAGGATCCTTCAGTCAATTAAAATTTCAATTTTTTTATATAATAAATAAAAAGCACAATAATAACCACATATATGGCTTAATAATATCATTATTGCTACATTGATAAAAATGGTCATTTTTAATCATACATTGAGATCCTACTGAGCATAAGTTACCATTCCCACATAGATATTCCAAAGTTCCTGAATTGAAACTACATTGAGCATTACAAGTCTCATTTCTATAAGGCTTACAATCAGAAGTCACCAAACAATCATAGCATTTTCCCTTAATTGTATCACAAACCCCTGTATTTGGATAGTGAAGAACCATTGGAACAAATCGACAATCAGTATCAATGTTACATCTTGATAAACATAATCCATTAAATTCATAACAAACTTGTGTTGAATTACAAATTAATGATGATTGGCCATTTGGTAGCCCACATGTAAAACTATTACATATGGCATTACATTGATTATTATTTTTACAATGTGCATCAGTATAACACATTTCACATGAACCTGTATCTGGATTACAATGAGGTTTGTCTGATGAACATTCAGAATCAGTAAAACAACCAAGAGAAACCGAAATATAGAATAGAATTATAAACATCATTTTTATTATTATTTAATAATTAATTTTTTTCCATATAATTTTATAATCAATTTTTTATAATATATATATATAATGGACATTCATAGTATTTTTAGAAAATATCCCTTAATTTTGGATTCTGACAAACAAAAAGTTATGGATTATCTAAGTTGTCAATATAATGGCAGCATTGATCAAGTGTTAGACAGATGGCCAATGTTATTACCTGATGATAGACAATTGATTAAAGATAGACAATGCTTATTATTAATACCAGCAATCAAACTTGCCGAATCAATTGCCAAATTAAAAAAAAGGTCTCTAAAACCAGCAGTTCCTCCAGTATCGCCAGTATTGCCAGTATCGCCAGTATCGCCAGTATTACAAGTATCACCAGTATCACCAGTATCACAAAAATTATATAAAGAAACTAATGAAACAAATTATGGGCATCAAAATTTAATTTGGGAAGATACAAGTGGAAACCCTTTTGATTTTAAGTTACCACCTATAGGTTCAGATGGATATGGTTATGGATATGGATATGGTTATCAGACAGGAGGTACATCAGATCAACTTAAACATGAATATATTGCTGATTTATATAATAACGGATTATTAAAAAGAGTAGAAAATCAAAAAGAATATTTTGAATTGTCAAGATATGTTATGTATAATGATAATGTTATTCCTCTTCAAAATACATATGTTGATGAACCAACTTTATCAATTTCTTTATTTGCACCGCCAAATGTAATTTATAATAAACAATTAACTGATTGGAGTAATAAATATTTTGGCAATCAAATACGTTTATTGTTAACTTTTAAACGTCAATTTCCAAATGGAAATATTAGAATATATTTTGATAAATATTTATGTGATGGATTAGAGAATGGCAGAGATACTAAAATTGAACTTGTAAGAACTCATCTTAAAAACAATGAATTTGAACTCGAATATAAACCCATTATTGAAGAATATTTTGATCAATTTTTTAATATATCAACTCAATTAAATCAGATTCAATTTGAATCACCACTACATAAATTTCTTGCTTATTATGATTTGGCTGGTAAGAGTTATTATGATGAAATAACAAAAAAAATTTCGTTTAATAATAATCATATTCCAGAATTTTTTGTTTATAAATTTAACGGACCGTTTGTAGAAAAATTAAGTATTGATGACAAAGGTGTATATATTGAAGATAAAAATGGTCAATTTGAATGCCATCAAACAGATGGATTTATTGGTCAATTAGTTCGATATATATCAGGATGTCAACAAGATTATATTCATAATAATAACAAAATAAAAAGGGCTAGACATTTAATATTTCGAGATGGTCATTCAAATTCAATTGGATTAAATGATAGTCAATGGATTAGAGAGTTAAACAGAGTATGTAAAATACATAAAAAGGATATAATTTTGAACCATGCAAGTAATTATTATAGTAGTCTTTGGCACGATATTGCAAAATGTGGTGATGAAATTTATAAAATTGCTCCTATCGCCGGACAACCTCAATTTTGCAATTATACCAATAATAATAAATTTATTGAAGATGGACAACTTGTCAAAACTATTGGAATGGCATTCATTGTTTCAAAAAAAAATAATAATTTACCGCTACTTGAAATATTAAGAAAAATTCCTTTTGCACAACATCATGATAATAAGCATCCCGATGTTATAAATAAAAGGGCAAAAATGTATAGATATGGTATTGATGAATATATTTTAACATCTTATTATGGCATAGATGAAATTAAACAGAAAACTATATATAATCATAATATGTGGATTGCAGCATTTGTTTTATGGATAAAAGGATTTTATTATAAACAATTAGATAAACATATATTGAATCCAATTTTTGTAGCTTTTAATGTTATATTATATTACCTTGTATATTCAGGAAAAATAAAATCTACAGCTACTGATTGGTATCAAATATTTAGAGAAATCGAATCATTAAGAATTAAGACCAATTTAGAAAATAATCAAGTTTTTGATAGTTTTATGAAAGAAATGGGATTAGAGAATTTATCGAAAGTAGATCAACTTCAAAAATTTGGACTTTTTTTAAGTATAATCCCAAATAAATATCATTTAACTGAAACTGTCTATAATGTTGATGGTGTAGTTGCGGGTGATAATCTAAATAAAACAAGTCCTGAATTAGTATTTAAAAACTTAACTAATGAATCATATACGGATGAATTAGCAAAAAAATTTTTTAAAGATGTATTCATGAAGTCAAGTTTATATAATATACATTGTAGTAGTATATCATTGGCCTTTCCATTAGATTGGTGTACAAAACCATATTTATTTAGGAAAAACGAGGAAATGGATAAACAAAATTGCCCAACTGAATATTATGCTACTGGATTTTATGATGTTGAAATGCCAAAGGATAAAATAATTCTTAGAACCCCAAAAGATTTAGATGCAATAATTAATGTAGTTGGTAAATTAACAATTCAAGATACAAAATATTCTGAAGGAATGCCTATAAGTGCAGATGATTTAGTTATGCCAGTTAATATTCATGATCATGTCAAATCAATGTATGGTGGTAAATATATGGATGATATTTATAAACAAAAGTATATTAAATATAAAAATAAATATTTAAGTTTGCTAAAATAATTTTATAATTTCTTAATAATCTCACTATCTTTTTCAAATAACAGGAAAATAATATATTTATACAAAAATAAATGTTATAGTGCTAATAAATGATCCATTTATAATTGGAAACATAAAACCAACAAAGAATTATCCCTAAATAAAGATAAATATACAAAAAATCTAAGTATATATATATGGATAACTATAAACGTATAACTCATAATGATCAAGATTATTCTATTATCAATATTAGATACAAAGATAATCAATTACCAATTCTTTTGGATTGGGATGATTTTGTGGCTATTGAAAAATTAAAGAAAAAGTGGAAATGTAATGGTAATGGTTTTATTTATTGTCAACAAGATGGAAATGACTATTATTTACATGAATTAATCATGTCTCTCAGAAATAAAGATGGTAATTTAAAATTACAAAATAAACCTATTGTTCATATCAATAGAATTGGACTTGATAATCGAAGAGAAAATTTAATTTATGATATGATTAATAAAGATGTCACAAAGAATGCTAAAAAGAAAAAAAGAACAATTGTTCTTCCAAAAAAATGTGGTATTGATCCAGACACAATTCCAACATATATTTGGTACATGAGACCAGATTCTTCACATGATGAACGTTTTATGGTTAATATTGGCGATGTTACATGGAAAACAACAAGTTCAAGTGATTTGAGTCTCAAATATAAATTAGAAGAAGCAAAAATGTTCCTAAGGCATTTATTAAGAAGTAGACCAGATTTACATGAAGAATATTCGATGAATGGTGATTTTAATAGAGAAGGGATAGAGTTACTTAACACTTATTATGATATTATCCATAGTAATGGATATAGTCATATTAAAAAAGTAATTCCAGACAATAATACGTTTGATTTATTGAGACCGGATTATGATTCACTGACTGATGATGAGAGATATACCCTTTATGAAGCCCGAAAATATATTTAATATGCTAATCCTGAGACACCGGATATAATTCTAAAAACATTATAACTGTAAGTATAAATATACAATCTACTATCAGGATTGACTATTTCATCATCAAACCATAATGACAAAAATATATTTTCAATATTTGAAAAATTTGATTCCCCCATTGGTTGGTGTTTTTCTGGATCAAATGAAAAAGAATACAAATTAATACCTTCAGCTGGTGTATTACTATGATTAATATACGATTGCAAGTCACCAAAGAATCTTCTATTTCTTTTGTCAACTCTGTCCTGATCATTATACTCAAGTTTTGCATATTTAAGAGGATTTTTCTCTCCAGTAATATATTTACCATAATTGCTAAATTGATAAACATAAATACCTTTACCAGGATTGCATCGTGTATCAGTGATTTGCGAAAGAGGAATACTAATATCTTTACTCAACATACCTTCATAAACTTTAATTATTATTGTATTTGTATCATTTACATTAATATTTGCTATAATTTTGTCTGTAATACTATATTCACCAATCATAAGTGATCCAACATTAATCCATAAAGATAATTTACTTTTATTTGTGATAGTCAAATTTCCATTATACGATTGATATTTTATTACTCCCGGTTCAAATTCTTCCCAAATGCCATAATTCGGTGGTGTTTCATTAATTTTTAATAATTGAATACTGTCATATAATACTTGTTTTGAACATTTTAAAACTGCTTTTCTCCAATTCTTTTTATTTGAATAACATAAAAATTTATCTCCTTTTATATACTTTCCATTTCTCGCTGCCCAAATGAGTTCTTTTGATGGATTATTAAAATCCAATAACAATCTTTTATAATTTGTTTCTAATGGTTCATTTTCATAATATTGTAATTGTTCAATTAAATATTCATGACTAACGATTGCGAATCTTTCTCTTTCTTCCATATCCAAAAATATATAATCAGTGACTAATCCTACTTCTAATATCTTAACATCTGTATAATCAAATAATTCTTCTGATTTGATGATTAATTTTTCTTTTTCTTCAAATTCAATATTAATATAAATATCATGATACTGAATTGCAATTAAAGGCAAAGCAAGACCATAAAATCGATTGAACCAAAATTGTAATGGAATATACATAACATATTCTGGTTTTTCTTTATCATCCAAATTAGTTAATACATCAACATCACCAATCATCACTTTATAACCTTTATCATGTTTTCCTGTTCTGGATAATTCATACCAAATATCTAACCAGGTTCCATAATGTTTATCAATTCTTACACCACCTATTTTAATTTCAATACTTTTTAACATCGCATGGCCTAATCTTCTAATCCATGCAAATTTTATTCCATTTTTCCCTTGAATTTTATTAATTCTAACCCTAAGATACATTTTTGTTGCTAAATCACCAAGTCTATATAATTTTACTGATCCTTTTCCACCAAAATCTGGGTTATCATTAAAAGTTTTTTCGAATGTTTGCATTGAAAAATTTGTTGCTCTATTATATGCTACTTTGAAGAATGTTATTTGTGGATTATTTGTCAAATACATATCTTCTGCCCCATAAGCAATAAGTTGTAAAAGGCCACCTGCCATTTCTATTAATATTGTATATCATAAAAAAATTGGCTAAATAGACCATTAAATTTCTATAAGATATATATAATGGAATCATTGTTAGAACAATTAAAAGATTATTATTTAGATAAATGTTCCAAAAATACACCATATCATAAAGTCTATATTATGAAGCATATAAAGAATAATAAAAAGAAAATAATAGATATTACACTTTATGACTTGGATGAAGTTTTAATTAAGAAAGAGCAGAAACATAAATATATTGTAAAAATCACGGATGATCCATCACCTACTGAAATAGCAAAATACAGTAAATATGAAAGAAAATATATACCTGTGATTGAAGATGCATATTTATATAATAATTATTTTAGAGAAATAGATCAAAAGAAGCATGATAACAATAAATATATTGAAAATTATAGAAAAACTCTCAATCATATTTATGAATTATATGGTCAATCGAAGAAAGATCACGAATATTTCAATTTATTTGAAAAAGTATTATATGATACAATTTATAAATATAATGATGAATCAGAAATTGATGATTGGTTAAAAATAATGAAAAATAAGAAATTATCATTATGTCATAATTATTTTTGGAATAATAAAAAATTATATCATCTATTAATTTTGCCTGATATATCAAGAGGGATATATGATAATACAGATAATTTATTTGACCCATATACAAATTTATATGAAATGAATATTACCAATGATGGAAGAAATCAAATGGATATATCATTTTCAAAAAATTTATCATTAGACTATTCAATTCATAATGAAGATATGGAAACATTATACAGATTTATTAATAGAAAATATTTACTCCAGCCAAATAAAGGTATCCAGATAAAATATACATTATTTATTTTAGGCGCAAATAAAGAAGATGATATCATTAACTTAAGAGATATTAATACACAACATAATCCACTTTTAGAACATATATATCAATTAAGTTCATTTTTTATGTATAATCTTTATAGTGTAACAACACGAAACATTAATATTACTACTCGTAATCCGACTGATACTTATGGTATTTTATATTTTAAAATTAATAATTATACATCATACAATCATTATACATATAGAGAAGGAGTCTATGAAAAAGAACATAATTTATTCGCAATAATTGAAAATAACAAAATTCCAAATTATTATGCAAAAAATACATTTGAATATCAGATAGAATATTATCAATATTTGAATATATATAAAGAAAAGTTAGACAGCTATAAAAACGACAAAAATAATAATATTACATTTATAAATATACTTGAACTTGCATTATCAAGATTAGAAGATATCAAAGATAGAACATTATTGAATTGTTATAAAAAGAAATATAAATTGTGTGATAGATCAGTCATATCAAATGACAAAACTAAAGACAAATATCTTGAAGAACTAAATAATCATAATAATCGATATGTATCACCAAAAAAAAGTAATATAAATTATAAATATTCTAAATTACAAGATGAAATCAAAAATACAAAAATTATTAGATTTTATGATAATGCATATAAAATGTATTCTATCATAATGCCAAATAAAATATTAAAATTAACACCTAAATTTTATTGTGATAATTATATTGATTTATTAGTAAGAATGAAACTTAAAAAATTTATTAAAAATAATGATTACACAGTTTATCATGGATTTGTTAATACCAATGATTTATATTCCGATGTTTATAAAATTGTTCAGTGTTCATTACCAGATATAAAATCATTAAATATTAATCCGGATAAATGTATTACATTACCTAATAAACAAATAGGTAATTATGATATAAATAATATTAATGAGCTTAATAAATTATTTTCAAGTCCAGTAAGAACAAAAATAATATACAATAAACAAATAACAGATCAAATACAATATCATTTTGATTATGTAACAAAAAATAAAATTTCAACATCACATATTTCAACTGTGCCTTCATTTTTACAATTAATATATTTGGGATTAAATGAAAACATGCTGAAATTCAACATGAACGAAAATGTATATATCTTTAATAATGGTAAATTTATTATTTGTCCTGATCCTAAATGGGTCGATGGATTATCATTAGATATTATACAAAATATAACTAATATTTATGATAAATCAAATAAACTTCCACAAATACACTATACAGCATGGTATAATCCCTATCAAGATAATATTATTAAAACTAATTTTAGTTTATGGGAAGATGCCATAATATCAAATAATAAAAAAGAAATTAATCCAGCAACATTTAAAAAAATAATGGATTTGGTAACTAGTAGAAATAATGATATGCAATATAATATTTTTAGAAATATTCATAAGGCATATAAAAATGGATGGTTCGATAACGGCAATATTAAAGACAAAATATTAGAATATTATAAGAATGAAGAAAATCTCGATCCAATATTTAGAAAAGAACATTCACAATATTTTTTAAATTTAATTGATCCAAAAGTATTGGGGTTAGATAATTGGGATGAAAATATTCAACTATTCATACAGAATAATGAATTACTACGAGACAAAAAATTAATATCATATATTCACAAAGGTATTGATCCATTAACAATGAGTTTTCATATACATCTCATATTTGAACCATTAAAATATGAAGATGATGGAGGTATTAATATTAGGGATTATGAACAAAGATTTACAAGTGAGAATACTCGCGATGTTTTTTATAATTTAAAGTTAAATCCTAATTATTACAGAACGAATAATCATACTCTATTATCCAAAATAATGTATAGCACATTCTATGTCAATATAACCGATCATATCGATCCATTATTATTTGATTATCCATTGTACCCAACATTTAACTTAAAAATCTTTAAATTGAATAATAAAAATATTATTTATCCAAATATTCATGCTCTTGATAATAAACTAGGGTTTAATTATGATCAATTTACTGAAGAAAAGAAAAGTAAGTATATTGATTATATTAATAAATATCATGATAATATTGAAAATACAGAACCATTTACATTTGATGATTGGATTTTAAATAAAAAAATTACTTCTATTTATCAAACTAAAAATGATTTATTATTAAAATTTAAATATATTGAAAATTTTGATAGTTATACTAACTACATTGATCGAATGTGGGATCAAAATGATACTATTAGAGAATTCTATAAAAATTTTATTAATCATTATAAAAAAATAAATAATGTGATGTAGTAATATAATGAGTTTTGAAGGTAATAACAAGATATTATTAAAAGATAAATTTGAATATGGCAAAGATGAAGATATATTCCAACATATTCAGACATATGATATATTTTTGTGTTCATTTGTTAATAATAGATATCCTGCGATATACACTCTTTATTATAAAATGAAAGATAATGATGAACTCAATAATGCTCAAAATATTATTAAAGATATATATAAAACACCATTTAAATATAAGTCTATTTCCACAGCATTCAATTTGCATTATTCTTTTATTTATCAAGCGATTAAAAAGAAAAAATACAAAGAAATATCTATATTTGATAATGCAATTGATAATCTTGAAATAATGCTTTATCATTCAAGTATCTATGATACAAAATCACACATCGATTATAATTATTTATATTTAATTGAAAAAGATGCAGGGTTACCTGAATTCGATAAACTGAAAAACAAACTTTCTAAATATTACGATACATCTAATTATAATATAAATATTAATAAGAATAATATTTGTCAAACACTACCAATAAATAACAAAAAATATGATTTAGTTATTTTTGGGTATGTAATTTATCAATATGGTGAAAAATTCAATGAAAGAGAAATTCTCCATTTTGCAAACATAATTACAACTTTAAAAACATTATCGAAAGGTGGTGATTATTTATTTAGATTAAGAGGTTATTCAAAGAACTATATTAAACAAATAATCTATCTACTTTCAAAATATTTTGGTAAAGTATCATTCGTAAAATCAAAATTATATACTATTGCATTATATGTTAAATGCGAAAATTATATCAATCTCATTGGTGATCAGGATTATGAAATATTAATAAATATTCTTAGGAAATGGGATAAAATAAATCCGGATTGTGGTGATAATCTTAATTTTTCTAAAAAAGAAATTCGTGAGCAATATAGAATCAAAACAGAATACAATAAACAACAAATTAATGATTATGTGACTAATTTATTTGATTTCGATTACTCTTCACATTTTAATAACGAATTCGATAAATTTTATGATGAACATATTATAAAATTAAATAAAATGAAAACGTGTAATGAAATGATAGAACACACGGCAGATAAACTTTCTTCTGATCAACTATTAGATTACTATGACAAAAATTACAAAAACAATTATGGTCGGTTAATTGAATTTAGTAAAGACTACAATCTTCCATTAAAACCAGAAATTCTTACATCAGCTAAAAAATATCAGCAAAAAGTCCTTCGAGAAACTATCGCTATTGAATCGTCATCAAATATTTTATTAAAAGATTATAATAAAGGTTCATCATTTAATCCATCTAATTATAAATACACAGAATATAATTATGATTTCCCTAATTTACTCAAAAATAAATATGAATTGAATTTACATAAAATTGCCATTGATTCAAGGGAAATAAAATACTATAATGAAGTAACTGAAAAAATAAATATACCGAGATATATTACATCATATATTCAAACTAATTACCATATTAAAGTCACAAGAGCATTTATTAAGATGTTTGAATTATTGAATAGTTATAAGTTGATAGATTTATCTAAAGATTCAGTTAAAACATTTCATGCCTGCGAAGCACCAGGACACTTTATTAATGCTACCAATTACTACATTAAATTACATAATAAAAATATGAAGTATGATTGGAATGGTAATTCACTTAATCCTTATAATTCAGAAAATAAAAGAAAATATGGTAAAAATATATTTGGGGATGCTTATGGGTTCTTAAGAAAATATAAAGAAAGATGGTTGTGGGGAAAGGACGATACGGGGGATATTACTAATGTTGAGAATATTAAAGAATTTCAAAAGAGATTTAATTACACATTAGATTTGTTCACATCAGATTGTGGGTTAGGAGCTATGAGTAAAAGTGATTTTTTTGATCAAGAAAAGAGATTGGCTATATTAAATTTTGCTCAATGCTTAATAGCTTTACTGACCCTCAAAATAGGCGGTAATTCTGTTTTTAAGATATTTATTCCATTAAGTGAGAGTATAACAGTTTCCATATTGTATTTAATTATGAAACATTTTAATAAAGTATATTTTGTAAAACAAAGTGCTGGATCACCGGGAAGTAGTGAAATTTATGTGGTTGCTTTAGACAAAACCAAGCACTTAGATAATAAATTACGAGATTATTTATATGAATGTTTAAAGAATTTTAATCCGGAACATGCATTATTTCCCAAGGAGATTTATGATTCGAAATTTCTTAATCAAGTTGAGAATATTGGGGCTCGATTTGCAGAAGATCAAATCGATACATTAAGTAGAAGTACATTTTATTATGATTGGCCGGAAACTTTAAGAGATCATGAGAGATATATTGAAGAAGGAAAGAAATCTTATGCTGAAAATTGGATTGAAGTTAATGGATTCGAGAAGTTGGATTCAAGATTGATGATATAAAATAATCATTTATACTCATTCCCAGATTGATTTGTAGTTTATAGAAAGAAGAAAATAATTAATTTATTTTTTTCATTCTACTCGTCGTCGGAAGCGTCCATCAACTCAGCAGGGAGTCCGGTACACATGACACCAACCATCTCAAAACAGGACTCACAGAAGAACGGCCTGTCCGCCAACCACTCGTGCCAAACTGCCGGCTCTCCGCATGGGCACACAGGCGCAGGCGCAGGCGCAAGTGCAGCGGCAGCTTCAGCAGCAGCGGCAAGTATAACTTGACGCGGCGGCGCTTGGGGCGGCAATGGAACAAATGCGGGAGGGGGGATGCCAATCTCCCCTAAGATGGCACCAGCACGGGGAGTACGGGGAGTACGGGGAGGGCTAGTTCTTGTCACTGCTGAGGGCCGCATCTTCGCAGCCAAAATCACTAAAAAGGAAAATTTTATGGAACCGCCAAGAGATTACAAATTCAATTTTTTATACTAGAATCCTTCAATTGATTATTTTATTGTGGTTGTCCTATTATTCCATAAATTTAATATAATGTCAACAGATGCTGTCACATGGCACTTCTGAACGAACTGACCAATATCATTCAAAGAGACAATCTTCCTATTGTCAACCCATCCACATTCAAGAAGCATAACATATTGGAAAATCATTCCTCCAACCTCTCGAATTTTTTTATCAAACTGTTGAAGTTTCGACCAATACATATTGAATTGGCGAAGACCAATTCGTGACTGATGATCAAGATTATTTCTGATATTCTCTATTTCTTCTCGAATTGCTTTTTCTTGTTTAATAAAAGAGTTCACTGTTTGTAAATCGACATTATCCAACCTTTTATCTACTGCATGTAGACGCATAAAAAGTGCCCCAATTGTGATTTCATCTTTCATTTTGTTTTGAATTGTATTCTAATAACTAATTTACCTTGAAATGTCAATGAATTATTAATTCAATTTTTTATATGATTTATTGAGAAGTTGGATGTGGAACTGATTTTGTGAAGGTGTGGAATACTAGATATTTGAAAAAAATTGAAGAAAATTGAAGAAAATTATATAAAACTTTATAAGGTTTATATGATAGAAAGTAATTATGAAACCATTAGAAAGAAAGATAGAGACGGCAAGAGCCAAACGAAAAACATCTAAGAAACAAGTACAATCTGAAGAAACGAAGAAGAAAGCTGCAGAAAAAAATAAAATTATTAGGCAAAGATTAAAAGAAAATCCTAATTTGGAAAAATGTATCGGAATATTGAAGAATGGTGAAAGATGTAATAAATATCCGGATGAGGGTGAAATGTACTGTGAAGTGCATAAATATTTTGAAGATTTGACTGAAGAACAAATCGACAAAATTAAAAATAAAGAAGCATTTGCATGTTATAGATGTCCTAAATGGTATTTTAATAATAATAGAACAATTTGTTCGGAATGTGTTATATATAATGCAAATAAACAAAAAGAAAGACAAAATTCGCAAATTAAATGCGAATGGACAACAAGAAAAGATAAAAATTGCATCAGTTTTCCGTTTGAAAACAGTAAGTATTGTGGTGATCATTCATATGTAAATAATTATACTAATGTAATGAAAGAAAAAAGTAGATTATGTAGAGGATGTAAAATGGTAGTTTATATAGAAGATGGGTATGATACATGTAAAAAAGATAGAGATAGGGGGAAAATCAATAGAGAAAAAAAAAAAGAAAAAACTCAAGATGATCCTAAATGTCCTGCTATAATTGACGACCATATATGTGGAAATATAATATTTGCACATGGTTACTGTGGAAAACATCAATTGAATGCATGGAAAAAAATAGTAGAAAAAGATGGAACAAAAAAGGTATGTATAGATCATATTAGGGGGTGTAGAGAATTATTGGATATTAATTCAGATAAATCAAAATGCTTGGATTGTATATATCAAAACGCATATAATGAAGCTAAATGTGGTGCTACAAAAGGTAAAAGAAACTATTCGTTTGAAATTACTGATGAATTTTACTATGGTCTTATAAATAAACCATGTTATTATTGTGGAGAATTTGATGAAAAAGGTTGGAATGGTGCAGACAGAAAAGATAATAATATTGGATATATAAAACAAAATTGTGTTTCGTGTTGTTCAATGTGCAATATAATGAAAAGTGATTATACAATATCACAATTATTACAATATTGTCAAAATATTTATGATAATTATCCATCAACCAATTATTTTGATAAGGGTATTGAAATAAATCACATGTCATATACCGAATATTGTGGGTTGGCAAACAGAAGAAAAATAAAGTTTAATTTAACATCTGATGAATTTGATGAAATATTGCTTAAAAGATGTTTCTATTGTAATAATACAAATATTATAAATCAAATAGGGTTAGATAGGATATTGAGTAAGTATTATTATTCATATTTTAATTGTGTTGCATGTTGTATGGTTTGTAATAGAATGAAAAATAAATATGCATTAACAAATTTTATTAATAAAATAAAATTAATAGTAAATAATGGAAAATTGAAAATACTAGATAATATAAAGATAAGTTTATAATATTCGTATATATTATAAAATGGAAGATGAAATTATAGTTCATGATGAAAAAGGAAAAAAGAAATGTGCATGGTTTATAGGAAAAGATAACGAAGAATGTAATAAAAATGTTATTAATGATACGAAATATTGTAAATCTCATCAATATGTCATTGATTATACAGATAAGGAAAAAAAAGAGTCAAAAAGATGTTCCGGTTGTCGTAAAGTTAAATGGTTTCCTGCTGATCAAGCTACATGTGGTTGCGGCAATAAACGCGCCGCAAAAGCAAATGAAAAAAGGAAAGAAGCTAACAAAGATAAAGTAGAACAAAAGAAGGCTGAACAAAAAAAGAAGGAAGATGAAAAACAAAAATTAATTAATCAAGGACATATCGAATGTCCTGGATGTGCTGAAGCCAGACCACATGAATCATTTATTGGGATAGCAAATCAAACAACAAAAAAATGTCAGGTATGTAGAGATAAACAAAAAAAGAATGATACAAATAGAAAAAAATCAAGAGACTGGGCAAAAGAACGGATTGAACATCCTGAAACATATGAAAAAAAAAAAGAATATAATAGGGAATATCAAAAAATATATGTTAGAAAGTAACAAACTTAGTTTATTAAGATTACAAATTATATTAATTATATAATTTATATGGATTAACGAAAAATAATAAAATGTATACAAATATAAATATAACAAACCGCCCAACTAATTACTGTACGCCAAACCTCCCATCCCCGACATTATACGCAGGACATTATAATTTACATCGTAAATATATAGGTGGTTTTCAGGGTTGAAGATATTGAGGCAAGGAAGGCCGGGTCTTGCGGTGGGATCCCAGAACCAGAGGTTGAGTTGAGTGTTATCAATACGGGACAAGTTGCAGCTTCCGGTAGGTTGGTGTTGTTCAGGGTGAAGGGCAAAGCTGTAAACGTTGATACCATCAGCGGGTGTGTTAGTGTGGTGTTCATCGGGTTGAACATAGTTAAAGTAAGAACCTTCGCGGCGATCAAAGCGATCATGACCGTTGAGTTGGATAATACCATATTGAACGGGGTTACCGCGACCATTGATGAGGACACCAAAGTTAGTGTATGAGTTAACATGGGGATCATCAGCGCGAGCACGGGTATCTTCAATGGCTTCAACGGGGAATGAGAGATCGCGAACAGTTAGGGTTGTTGAGATGATGTTGATACGGACATCGTCAACAGTCTTGGCATCATCGCAAACAACGACGTCAGCAACGATCTTATCAGTAAGGTTGTAGCAACCAACTTTGAGGGTTGAAGTGCTAACCCATAGGGCCTTGCAGTGGCTTTCGTTCTTGACGTGAACTTTACCGTTAGTAGTGCATCCCCAAGTTTCAGGGCAGAATTCTTCCCATTCACCAACTACTGGTTTGCCAACTTGGTCAACAACATTGCAGCTGGATGAGCTTGATGAGCTTGATGAGCTGGATGAACTGGATGAACTAGCAGATGCAACAGATTTGTTGGATTTAGATGAGCTTGAGCTTGAGTCGCAAGCAACATCAGTATCAAGAAGTGCCATGGATTCACGAAGAAGTTTCTCAGCAGCAGCTTCAAGACTTTGACGCCAATGGTAAGGAACATACCAGAGGAATTTCTTACCAGTGCGGTAGTTTCCATTGCGAACAGCCCAGATGAGTTCTTTGGATGGGTGGTTGAAGTCAAGTTTGTATTTACCAAGAGGAGTTTGAACTGATTCGGTTCCAGTGAATTGGAGTTGTTCAATGAGGTATTCATGACCAACTTGGGCGAATCGGCGACGTTCTTCAGAGTCAAGGTAAACATAGTTAACAAGGAGAGTGGTATCTTTCATGGTGAGACCTTTGTAGTCATTAGCAAGGAATTCATCATTGGCAACAATAAGGTTTTGGAGAGGAGTGAATTCAAAGTTAATGCGGACTTCATGGTATTGAAGAGCAATGAGGGGAAGAGCAAGACCAACATGACGGTTAAACCAGAATTTAAGAGGAACATAAAGTAGGTATTCAGGTTTAGCAAGACCATTGTATTCAGTGAGTTCGGGAACATCACCAACCATCTTGGCATATCCGCGCTCTTTATCATGACCTTCACGGGCAAGTTCATACCAAACGTTGAGCCAGACACCATATTGTTTATCAATGCGAGAGCCACCGATTTCGACTTCAGCGGAGTGCATAAGAGCATTTCCGACACGACGAACCCAAGCGAATTTTGAGCCGCATGCAGCTGAAGGAACAACAGCGCTAAGGCGGACCATAAGGTAAACTTGAGTAATTAAATCACCGTTACGAGTGATGGTAACAGTTGATTTACGTCCAAAATCAGGAGTACCATTGAAGGTGAGTTCAATGGCTTCCATAGAGAAGTTAGTGTGACGTCTATATACTACTTTGAAGAATGTAATTTGAGGGTTTCCAGTTAGGTACACATCTTGTGCACCATAAGCTACTAATTGCATAAGTCCACCGGCCATCTGAGATTATTGATTATATTATAGTTTAACAAAAAAAATTCTATATTTTTTTTATTTCAAAAAAATATATTTTGTGGTTGAAAAGAACTATGGCTTATAATTAGTTATTCGTGCCGTTAGCGCGGAAAAATTCGATTAAATTTATAATATTTTAATTGTTAAAAATTAAAGTACATATGCTAAACCAGATAATCCAGAATATATTCTAAAAATATTATAATTACGATCAAATATATACAGCTCATTTTCTGAATTAAAATACCAAGGAATATCTTTGAACCAAAGTGTTAGTTCGGTATTATCAATTCTTGATAAGTTAGCTGTACCCGTTGGTTGATGTTGTTCCGGATATAATGAAAATGAATAACAATTTATTCCATCTTTTGGCGTATTGGTATGATGTTGTTCTGACTGAACATAATTGAAATATTCACCTTCTCTTCTATCAAATCTATCATTTCCATTAAATTGTAATAATGCATATGCGATTGGATTAACTGATCCATCTATGAATATACCATAATTACTAAATATATTAACTTGGGGATCACATGGATTATATCGAGTATCAATCATTTCGTCTACAGGTATACTAAGATCAGCAATTGTAAGTTTTGTTTTTATATTATGATATTCAATTGATCCATTTTTATGAATTATAATATCTGCGTGAATTTTATTAGTGATACCATAATCATCAATATTTCTGAGAACTAAACTTTCTGGATTAATATATATATATTCATCATTTTTGTTTGTTATATTAAAAGTCCCAACAGTTTGATAATAATGTGGTGGAACATTTATCCACGATCCTCCAGTTTGTGATTCAGGATTATATCCTATTGATATACTATTCTTAATAACTTCTTTACTTGCTTTTTTAACTGACCATTTTTTCTTATTGGTGTAGTAAATAAATCTTTTTCCACATGAGTAATTTCCATTTCTAACAGCCCATATTAATTCTTTTGTTGGATGATTAAAATCAAGAACATACTTTGTTTCTGGTGCCAATACAGGTTCAACACCATTAAACTGTACTTGTTCAATTAAATATTCATGTCCAACAATCGCGAATCTTCTTCTTTCTTCAGTATCAAGAAATATATAGTTTATTAATACAGTTGCTTCTTTCATTGTTACATTTGCAGAATTAAAATGACAATTTCCTATTATTAATTTATTAACTTTTTCAAATTCAATATGCAAATAAACATCATGATATTGTAGTGCAATTAATGGAATAGTTAAACCAATAAATCTATTAAACCAGAATTGTAATGGGATATACAATATATATTCCGGTTTAATAGAATCATTATATTCAGTTAATATATCCACATCACCAATCATTTCAGCATAGCCTTTTTCGTGGTCACCTTGTCTAGCTAATTCATACCAAATATCTAACCAAGTTCCGCATTGTCTATCTATCTTTGTTCCGCCAATTTCAATTGTTGATTGTTTTAATAAAGCATGTCCAAGTCTTCTTACCCATGCAAAATTATTTCCTTCTGGATCAACCCTTGAAATTATAACTCTTAAATACATTCTTGACAATAAATCACCATTTCTAGTTATTTTAGCAGATACTTTATTTCCAAATCCTAATATACCAGTGAATTGCTGTTCTACTGATTCAATTGAAAAATTCGTATGTCGTCTATATACTATTTTAAAAAATGTTATTTGCGGATTGCCAGTTATATATATGTCTTGGGCGCCATATGCTACTAATTGCATTATTCCCCCTCCCATTTAATATTATAAAAGAATAAAGTTTTTCTAAATTAAACTAATTTATATGAAACGATATCATTTATAATTTTTTTAAGATTATTATTATATCTATTGATTGAATTACTTTTTTTAATTGTTAACTCATATTTATTTGATCCAATTTTTTTGACATTCCATCCCATTGAAATAGCATTATGAATTGTTATTACTTGGATGATCCAAAACATGAAGAAATTTTCATGGTTATTTGTATTATTCATTATGAATTATTATATATTTATTTAGAATTCTTGAAACTCAAATGCGCTCTTTTAGAAAATTATTAAAAAAAAATCAAAAATATTATGTGAATTATTATATCTTTTAATGCAAATTTCTAATTCACTTAAAGTAAAGCAAATATTATAGGTTACCAATACCTACCAAAAATACATGTCAACATTTAAGATCAAACATGATAGAAACAAAACGAGGGTCAGGATTAACACTTTAGATGAAACCCATAAAAAAATTATGGGTGATTTTGAGAAAAAAAGAGGTAATTTACCAGGAAAGAAAAAAAAATTGGAATTACTCCAGAATCAATTAAAAATCTTAGACAATACAAATCAAAAAGAATATTCAATTGAAGATATAAAAAAGAAAGCAGAATTAAAAACTGAAATTTCAAATTTACAAGATCAAATTTATGATATTGAAAATGATATTTCAGAACTAGATTATTACTCAAAAATTGGAGATGTAGTTATGGATTATTATGATATCATTGAAATGAATGATAATGATTTATATCAACAATATCCTGAATTAGGAGAAAAAAAAGAAGAAAAAGAAAATAAAGAAGTTGGTCAATTAGATAAATTAAATATTATGAATCAAGTTCCTCAGAGAAAAGTAAAAACAAGCAAAAAAAGAAAAAGAGGTCAAAAACCAACAATGGCACATAGTATTATTGATTTTATGAGTGGAAGTACAGTTCAAGAAATACAAAAAAATAATGAAACTGAGACTGAGACTGAAATAGAGGCTGAAACGGAGGCTGAAACGGAGATTGATCCTGTGGATATAGTAGAAAATAAACAGGAAAAGCCTTTAGAAAATAAAGAATCACAAGTTCAACAAGATTCTGTTATAAACAAAGCCAAATTAATGGATCAATATATGATGTTAATTGACAGTGATTATTTAGTAGGTAAAAATAATATGATTTTAATTAAACGTTGTTTGGCATGTGATATTGAGAAGACTTTAATTCATGCTGAAGGTATTTATGTTTGTCGAAAATGTGGTGAAGCTGAACCAGTTATTATTGACAGTGAAAAACCAAATTATAAAGAATCGGTGCCAGATAATAAACCATCTATGCCTTATAGGAAGGCGAATCATTTAAATGAATGGCTTAAAGAAGTAGGTCATAAAAGTACATATTTAAAAGTGTGTGCTAGTTACATATACAGAAAATCCCATAAGTATGTATATGTAGCAATATTCTCAAATTGCGGGAAACTCCTGTCAGGTTTCAAGTACCACCCTTTCATAGTGATATTTAAGGGGAACCCAGTTAATTGCTGGCTCCAATGGTAAAAATCTTGAAAATAGGGACAATCCGCAGCCAAGTTTGAATTTAATTTAAAGATTTGTTAATTTAATTATATATTAAAAATGGAAATATGGAAAAAAATACAAGATATTGATTATTATATTTCAAATTACGGTAATTTTAAACAAAAAATCAATGATGAAGAAAAATTAATAGACGGTTGGATTGATAAGTATGGATATAGGTTAGTATCGTATTATCTTGACAAAACAAGAAAAAGAGAATTTGTTCATAGACTTGTTGCATCATATTTTGTTGACAAATTGGATCCCGATTTTAATATAGTAAATCATATTGATGGAAATAAAACTAATAGTCATTATTCCAATTTAGAATGTATGTTTAAGGAAAGATGGCAAACAAAAAAATTGTAGAATTCACAGACTAGTTGCAGAAGCATTTATTCCAAATCCAAAAAAATTATCTGATGTAAACCATATTGATCATGATAAAAAAAATAATAAATTAACAAATATCGAATGGTTATCTCATAAAGATAACTGTAATAAATAAATTCAAAAAGGTTCAGAGACTAGACGGGAATAGGGGATTAGTAATAATCTCTTAAGGTATAGTCCATTCCTCATCGAGAGATGGCATATAGAAATGGCATTGGGTACACGCCGGAACTATATGGGAGATTTATAATCTCTGGTAGCAAAGATCACAATTTCAGGCTAAACGAACAACATTGAGGTCGTTGTTTATGGCCATAAAAGCAGACGTCACTACTATTAGTGTTATGTAGTGGAAAAGCGTTAAACACTATTGGTATATAAAAAATGATTTAAGAAAATTTTAATTAAAAATAATATAAATTATGCAAATATTATCGGATTTAGAATCCAAAATATCAAAAGAAACTGGTGAAATTTATTTGATTACAAATACAATTAATGATAAGAAATATGTGGGTCAATGTGTATCATATTCGGTGAATGGTAAAAAACATGGGTATTTGGGACGTTGAAAAAAACATATATTATCATGTAGAGGAAAATCATACAAAGCAAAATCATTATTGTATGCTGCAATGAAATTACATGGTATAGAAAATTTCAAATCAACTTTAATTGATGTAGTTGAGTTATCATTATTAAATGATACTGAAACGGCATATGTAAAACAATATGATGCATATGGGCCAAATGGGTACAATTTGACTCCTGGTGGATCAGTTGATTATAGTTCTATTGAAGAAAGAAAAAGAAGAGCGGTTTATTTTAAAAATAAACCATTATCTGAAGAACATAAAAAGAAATTAAGTGAATCAGGCAAAGGTAAAAACAAAGGTAAAAAAATTTCAGAAGAACAAAAACAACAATTGAGAATGCTTGCAACCGGAAAAACTATTCCGCCTGAAGTTAAACAAAAACTTTCTGATAGAAAAAAAGGTATTAATAATCCTATGTTCGGTAAAAATCTTAAACCAGAAGAAAAAGAAAAAAGAATTGCTTTAATAAATAATACTCCATTACCACCAGACATATATCTGACAACTAATAAAAGTGGTACATATGGTTATTTAGTAAGATATATTGAAAATAGAAAAAGAAAAAGAAAAGCATATTGTGACTCACGAATACATATCGAAGAAAGATTAAAACAAGCAATAGAATTTCAAAAATCATTAAATATACCAAATTAATCTGCTAGTCCCTAATATTGAAAATTTCCATAAGTAAATATTAGAAAGGGCAACACTATTAAATTGCGGGAAACTCCTAAAGCTTTACTAACCACTCATATTTGGAAACATTTATGAGAAACTCGGGTAATGACCGATATCACTGGTAAAATCAGTAAAGATTCTGGAAACAGAAATGGACAATCCGCAGCGAAACCCCTACATCATAAACTGACACGGGGAACGTTCAACGACTAAAAAGTAGTGGGTCGCATTAAGCGGCTTAAGATATAGTCTAGCCCCACTCGAAAGAGTGCCTGAAGACTAGGGAATGGAATAACCGGAACTTCAGGGCCAATATACGGTGGTAAAAAATCACGCCTCAACCTAAACATATAGAAATATATGCATGGTAAAGTGATTTAGCGAAAGAATCAATCGAGATACCCGACGAGGTATACAGCAAAATTTTGCTTGAATTACAGAAAAATAGATTTTTTGATTTGAGGAAACTTACATTGCCTTACATGAAGAAAATCCTTAAAAAACTAAAATTACAACAATACTATGAACATACAACATACATCATTAGTAAATTAAGTGGAATACCACCACCTACTATTAATAGGGAAACAGAAGAAAAAATTCGTCTTATGTTTAGATTAATACAAACACCATTTGAGAAATATTGTCCAAAAGATAGAACAAATTTCTTAAGTTATTCATATGTGTTACATAAGTTTTTTCAATTATTACAATTAGATGAATTTACTAAATATTTTCCTTTATTAAAGAGTAGAGAAAAACTCAAAAACCAAGACAAAATTTGGAAAAAAATATGTGAAGAACTTGGATGGGATTATTTTCCAAGTATTTGAATTATTTTTTATTGTATAATTTGACAATAAAAAACTATTTTTCATAAATCAATCTACATTACTAATTGTAATAGAACTTCTATCAAACTGTACTTCAATATCATCATTAATAAGAAATATCCATAAAGATATTGCTGTGATAATGACACATATTCCATTAATTAGAAGAATCCATGGATACCATATATAACCAACCATAATAGAAATAAGCATATTAGCTATTGGGTAAACAAATCTATATAACCCAAACATTAAATTAGCTTTATCTTGATATGTATTACTGATCGGAACATTGATAAGAATATTTAATGCATAATCAACTATTCCTTTGATTGATCCAATAATTATCCATAATTCCATCGGTCCATTTGAACTTAATGTTGCTAATAATATTATTCCAATAATACATATAATATTGAGTACAGAATAAGATATTAATACATACTGCCAACCAAACTTACTATATATCTTGCCAAATAATACTGCAGATATTGCTGATGTTATTCCATAAGCAAGATACATAGCTGCATTATAAATATTAACTAATTTATTTCCATGTGAATTTACAATTAATAATCTTGTTATTATTTGAAATGATACATTCAAATCTGCAGCTTGAACTATAAACATTGGAATTAATAAGTAACCGCGTTTTTCTAAAACTATTGTAAATACATCTTTAATAGATTTAACTAAATTTATTTGTTGATCATTTTTATGTATTATTTTAAAAAGTTCATGATAAGAAAATGGAGGGATAAATATTAACATAACAACTCCAATTCCAACCACACCAACCATTATCCAAATCATTATTTGAACAGATAATCCAGTTAATAACACTATCAAAGCTATGATATTTCCAATAATGATATTTGCTCCAAAAATTCCGAAAAATAATCCAATTAATGATGATCGTTCATTGACTGGATAATTTATCATCCATAGAGCCTGACATAACCAAAATATTGCATTGAATGCACCACAGATTCCTGAAGCCGCTAACATTAATGGTAAATTCAAAGAACCAATTGCACCACAGAATAATAAATATGAAAATGATGATATTGCTATACTTAATCTTAAATTCAATTTTGATACAATATATGGCGAACATAAACTAAAAATAGAATATACCCCAGGAAAAATAGCAAAACTAATAAATGCATTATCGCCATATAATATTGTTAAAAATGAGGTAGCTTCATAAAATCCTGCAAATATTAATGTATATCCTAATGCTAAATAAATTGTTTGGCCGATCATTGAATCATTATAGTTTAATTATATCATTATTGTTTTTATATTGTGATAATCAATTTTATTATCATATTGGTATTATATTTGATAAATTACTTAAAAAATAAAATTACTATAATATATAAATGTCATCATTTGAAGAAGTAAATTTTGAAGATTTAGATGATTATCCAATAATTGAAGAAGTTGATGAAAATAGAAAAAAATCAAATAATGAAGAACAATGCATTGTGATAAGTAATAATTCATTAGACCAATTAGCTAATGATGCAAAATGGAAAAATATTAATGAAAATTTAAAAGATTGGATTGAAGATAGTAAAAAAGAAAAAACAGATTTTCAAAAAAAAATAGAAAAAGCAAAAGAAAAAGCAAAAGAACTAAAACAAAAATATGATTATAATAAAAACATTAATAAAATAAAATTATATGAATATTGTGAAAATGATAATGATCAAGACCAAAAAGTTAATGAAACAATGAATGATATAATGGGATCATTCGTTCAAACTCCAAATATGCTTGAATTATTTTATAAATATGGTGAAAAAATAAAAAATAAAATAAATTCTAATCCACAAGAGTATTCATTAAAAAATATTGGGGAAGTTTCTGAAAATTTATTGTTGCAATTAAATGAAACTCTTGAAGAAAACCCAAATTTAAAAGATACATATTCGCAATTTAACAATAAATTCAAAACAAAATATGAAGAGAATCCAGAATTATTTCATTTATTTAATAATCAAGACGTTATAAAAAATTTTATTTCAGGACCAATGACAATTAAGCCAATGACAATTAAATTTGACTTAGATACTCATCCATTAAAAATAGACACACAACAAATTCCTCATTTACAATCATTATTTGGTCAAACAATACAATTTACTATTCCAGAAACAGAAGTAATACAAAACCCATCTATTATTTCAGTAAATTTACCATCTCCAATACAAATACCACCTCAGCAGTTAATTGTTGAGCCAAATCCAAATGTCAATCCAACATTATTTCATCTTATGCCTGAATTATATGCAATTAATGATAAAATTAAAAAAAAATAATTTGTTATCATATATAAATGAACAAACTGATATCTAAGAAAAAATTAAGAAAATTAATGAGATATATAATTATGTTTTTGTCTGTGTTCATATCATCCCAATTTATTCCGGAATGTACTATAAGTTATACAACTGCATTTTCAATTGCATCGGTAGCAGCCGTTGCCTTTGCTATTATTGATATGCAATTTCCATTGTTGCCAATGAATGAATCAAATTAAAAATAAATTTTTAATATCATATAATATTAAAAATGACAGATAGAATTAAAACTGTTTTATTGGGAGAAGCAACAGCAGGAAAAACATCTATAGTTAATAGATTAACAAAAAATGAATTTCAGGATGAAACTAATGCAACTATTGGTGCAAGTTTTTCAATTGCATATGGACCTAAATTTAAAAATATGCGCTTGGCATTTTGGGATACGGCTGGTCAGGAAAGATTCTCAGCCATTGTGCCAATGTATTATAGGGATGCCAAAATTATGATACTTGTTTTTGATATGAATAATTTATCATCAGTTGATAAATTGGTTACATATATAGAAAAAATTGAAGGTAGTGTTAGTGGTGATTATGAATCTATAATAGTTGGCAATAAGATGGATCTTGTTTCTGATATTGCATCAGTTGATAGATACATTAAAGAAAAATTAGCAAAATACGATAATATAATTAAAAATGATGATTACGTTTATGTTTCTTCAAAAACAGGAAAAAATTTTGATCTTTTGCTTGATAAAATATTAGAAAAAGGAAATATTGTTAATAATATTAATAGTCAATCTGATAAAAATATTATAAATATAAATGATAATACTAAAACAAATTATTCACGTTGTGCATATTGCGTTTAGAATAAAAATACTTAAATAAATCTTAATACTATAAGATCATATGACAGACAACACAAAATATGTCGATCACTTAGATGAGGATGATAGATTTCCATTTCCCCATGCAAAAAACAAATCAAATCTTATTGAATCCGATTATCAAAATTGGTATTGTGTCTCATTTTTATCACCAGAGGGAATTAAAAATTGTTCAGTAAGAGGTCTTAAGGTTAGAGGAGTTTTTGGAACACAAGAAGAAGCAAATGCAAGAGCTAAAGAAATTCAAGATTCTGATCCAAATTTCCATGTATTTGTTGGTGAAGTAGGAAAGTGGTGTCCATGGGATCCTGATCCAAATAGTGTTAAAGATCAAGAATATCAAAATAAGGAACTCAATGACTTAATGAAAGGATACAAAGATAATCTTGAGAAATCAAAGAAGATGCAAAAAGAACGTAAAGATGATATGCTTAAGAAAGCTGCTGAGAGTGAATCTAGAAATGGAGATTCAAATCCACACAGTGGTAATAAGGCAAAAGCCAAATTACAACAGAAATTAGAAGAAAGGAGAAAAGTTGCTCTTCAACATAATGAAATGGTGACAAGTTATTCTGAACCGCCAGTTATGCCTTTACAAATGAATACGTCCACAGATAATGAAGTAGTCAGTGAAGGATTAAAGAATGAAGAAAACATTGCTAGATCAGAAAGACAACGACTTGATGAATTAAATAAAACTATTAATGATAAAAAACAAAACATTGAATCAATTGATAGTAAATTAGAAAAAATAAAAGAACTATATGAAAAAATTAATTCTAAAAAGACAAATCCATAAAATTAATAATTTTTATTTCCACCATGATCATCTGTAATTTTATTAACAACAATACTTTGTTTATTTTTTTTAACATAATTATTCATATCGAATGATTTTCCTTCTGTTTTCCAATTAGAATTATAATTTTTGCTGTGAAATTTTTTAAATTGTTCACAACCAATAATACCAATATCTTCATTTGGTGCTTTATAATAAAAAACTTTATCAAGAATATCTTTTCTGGCCCCTCTATTAACAATAACCATACAACCAAAATCATCGGTAACTTGTAAAAAAACTTGTCTGAATAAATCGAAACTGGGAAACATACCTGCATAATGATCATATAATCTTTTTTGATTTGAATAAAAATCTTCAGCCAATAAGAAAATATAATCGAAATTACACCTTAATTCCGGTCTTATTCCTAAAGGAAATTGCATTGTTAAAATAAATAATAATTGATAGTGACGACCATTATAAAAAACTTCTAAAATTGGCTGATCATTCATCCATGTTCCTTTTGATGCTAAACAATCATCCATAAGAAGAAATGCTCTAGGATCGACTTTTTTTCCTTGAGAATATCTCTTTTTGCATTTTTCAATAATTTGTTCTTGTCTAAATAATAAATTTTCTAATATTTCACTTTTGTATTCATAATGAATATATGAATCAGGAAAAAAATTTCCATAAAAACAAGACATTCTTTCCGTTTTTGCAATTATAACACCCCCTGGTAAATGGCTGAAATGTTTTAAAATAGCACGACATACCCAACTCTTACCAGAACCTCTTTTTGCTATCATACATATTGATGGATTCTTACACATCCAGTCTAAATTAAATTCTCTAATTGGCATTGATTTACCACCTGAAATTTGGATTTCTTTTGCTACCATAATATAATATTCTTATAATATTATATTAAGATAATACACTCATCAATAAAATCAAAAATGAGCTAAATCAATAAAGACATCAGTTTGTGGTAATTTTATAGTATTTTTACCAACTAGTTGAAATGTGTTTTTACCAAATGAATCTGATGCAGCACCATCTGTAAATCCTCCTTGTTGAGAAACTGGTATATCAATGTTTTTCTCTCCGGTTCGAGTACCAAAACCAAATATTCCATAGGTTATAACCAATGTTACCAATGCAATAATACCTGCAGTTGAAAAACTTACTGGTTCGATTTTTGCTTTGGGATTGGCTTCTTGTTTTTTCATATTATCATAATACATATATAAATACGCAATAACTCCAGCAACAATTGCTAAAACTATGGGATTTTTTATAAAACTAAAATCCATTATATTTTTATATTTAGAAAATTATATTACCAATTTTACTTCATATATTGTTCAAACCATGCATTTTTATTTGGTTCCTGAGATTTAGGTCTAATTTGTGCTTCTATTTCATTTAACATATTTTGCTCTTTTTTAGATAATTTTTTTTCTTTTTCAATTGTTTTAATAATGCTAGGATTTTTTAATAAATTTTTAATTTCTGTATCTTGATCGGCTTTTGGAATTCCTCCTGATAATGTTGGATTTTTAACTACTGTGTTATTGGCATTATTAACTTCAAATGTTTCGGGTATTTTTATTTTATCTATTTCTTCATTTTTAATAATATCTGGTTCCTGATCTTGTTCTTCTTGTTTCTGTTCTAAATTTTGTTTTGCAGCTTGAGCTTCAAGTTCTTCTAATCTATGTTTAACTGATTCAAGTACATCATCGGAATCATTATTTTCACCACCATCTTGATTCTCTGATTCAGACGACTGGGATGATGTTGATGAAGATGATGATTGCACATGAGATCTTGATTCTGAACTTGATGATGAACTTTCCATGTAATCTTGAATCTGATTTTCTTCATCCCTTTCGCCACCTCCTTGATCATTAAAAATATCATCATCAGATACTAATGCACTTTTTATAGGGACTTGTTCTCTTCCGGGAACACCATGTAAATCTCTTTTAAGCATCGAATGAATATTCAAGTATTTATCTTCTGGCATATTATTTTCTAAATCGTCATAATAATTATTTGTCAAATACTCTTTTAATATTAATTTAATAGGTAACATTTTGCGAATAGCTTCACGAATAGCTTCTTTTATTAATTCACAAGCCTCTCTTTGATTTCTTTTAATTTCTAATGACGGAAACTCATGCCAATATAATTCAGGATTATTATAAATTAACCTTGCACTTTCAACATAACATTTATGAAGAAAATCTTTAATTTCTATCTTATTATGGTATTCCTCTTTCAATAATTCTGGACGTTTTTTGGGATTGTTAAAAGTTAAAAGAACAATATGGCATTTGATGACAGCTTTTACTAGATCATCAAACCAATCTGCGCACTTACTTCCTGATTTGATTCTATTAGCTTCAACTTCTATAGTATGATTATTTAAAGTCGGAATTTCTTTCAAAGATATTTGGAATAACTTTAATATTCCAGGACTTTTAATGTTTGGATCATACTTTCCCCTTTCAATAAATTCATTGTGTGCATTTAATGCAAATGAATAAACTGATTTTATACCTTCATAAATAAATGGTGTAACTATATTGATTAGGAATGTTGTATATTCATTTTTAATTTCGACTATATTTCTTTCATAAAAATAATCCATTATATATTATGATTTTAAAATATCTGTTGTAAATCAACGCAATTTATGAAAGTGTAAATACAAAAAATCAATGAATGCATGGTGAGGAAAATATTATGCATTCATTGCTTTTTAATAAAAAAAATTAGCCTTTGAAAGTTCTTGGATGATCTTTTAATTCCTCATCAATAGATCTATATACTTTAGGACTATCTGTTTTTTCATTACAAAAATATTTTGATTGGTAAACCTTCGGAACCTCTTCAATTGATACTTCAAAATATGATTCAACTGAACCATTTAAAAATCGACCTAATTGTTGTAGTGTAATTGTATATGTCATTTTCTTTTCATTATAAAATGAATCGATTTTATTCCAATTTAGATCAAATGTTTTGATTAATCTAGATAATTCTTCTTTTCCAATACATTGAATAATATGAAGGGCTTGGTTTTTACTTTCTGCTATTCCAAAAATTCCATCTTCGTATTGATCTTTAATTCGAATAACAAATTCAGATGTATTTTCAAATGTTGTAACGCCATTAAGAATTTTGAATACCCTGTTGATTTGTGCCATTTTTGTTTGTATATGTGTTAGTATTATTATAGTTTAGATTTATTGAATTGGAAATTCAATTTTTTTTATTACACCCATTCCAGGATTCATTTGGAATAATATAAATAAAATTATATAAAGATAACGTAATAACTGTATATTAGTGATAACAATACATAAATCTTATAGTATTTATACATCGCTCAACATATTAGTTATATTACACCCGTTCCAAATGAATCCTGGAACGGGTGTAAAAAAATTGAAAAACTAATTTATTGAAGATCTCAAAAAAATCCGATTTAGAAGTGGAAAGAGACGACAGAGATGTCGCACTCGAACTCGCATCGCAAGAGGGAAGAATTCGTTGCGAAGCTGCTTCGCGAGGAGCAGCTTCGCAAGAGGGAGGAATTCGTTGCGAAGCAGCTTCGCGAGGAGCAGCTTCGCAAGAGGGAGGAATTCGTTGCGGAGCAGCT
>Ga0209668_10000089_pt1 | contig 36145 bp, 26 predicted proteins | sample FrelakmetPLP11PL_FD_187150 | JGI IMG/M metagenome (GOLD analysis project Ga0209668, IMG submission 187150) | Freshwater lake sediment microbial communities from the University of Notre Dame, USA, for methane emissions studies - PLP11 PL (SPAdes)... | ecosystem: Environmental > Aquatic >...
AGATGCCTCCGTAGATGCCTCCGGCGTGGTTGGTTTTGGTGGTGATTTTGCCGGCGCGTTTGATTAGTTCATCGTTGTTTTGCGAGCCTTTGAGTTCCGCCACGCCAAATCCGTCACCGAATTCAACGCCTTTGACGGTGGCAATGGAAAATAGCGCTTTGCCGAGGTCGGCCTGGAGTTTGTCGAAGACGGGTTCGCCCAGCCCCGCGGGGGTGTTGCGGACGATGATTTCCACGATCCCGCCCACGGAATCGCCCTCATCTTTCACTTTTAGGACATATTGCTCCATTTTTTTGGCAATGGTGGGGTCCGCACAGCGCAAGGGATTGTTCTCTATCTCTTTTTCGTCGAATTTGGACGCTTTGATTGTTCCAACCTGGACGGTGTGGCCGATGATTTTGGTCTTTTCTTTGGCCAGCAGGAATTTCTTCGCGATTGCCCCGGCCATCACGCGGGAAATCGTTTCCCTGCCGGAAGACCTGCCTCCGCCGCGGTAGTCACGGAAGCCGTATTTCAGGTCGTAGCTCAAGTCGGCGTGCCCGGGGCGATAGAGGTCTTTGATTTTTGAATAGTCGTGCGAACGCTGATCTTTGTTTTCCACAATCAAAGAGATTGGCGTGCCGGTGGTCTTGCCTTCAAAAACGCCGGAAAGGATTCTGACGCGGTCTTCTTCCGCGCGGGAAGTCCCGACCTTGCTCTGCCCCGGCCTTCTGCGGTCGAGTTCGGCCTGGATGTCCTTTTCTGATAACAAAAAACCCGCAGGGCATCCGTCAATGACGGCTCCCAACGCGGGTCCATGGGATTCACCCCAGGTAGTGACCTTAAAAAGGGTTCCAAAAGTGTTTCCTGGCATTTATTTGGTTTTTTTGGCGGCTGCCGGTTTCTTGGCCGCTTTCTTGGCGGCTTTGACTTTTACGGCTTTCTTGATTTCCGGTCCGGCTTCTTCCGTCAAAAACCCCGTTTGTACGGGTTCTTTTTCTTCAGTCGCGGTAACCAGCTCATCCAGTTCTTCGTCAACCACTTTCACTTTTTTTTCTTTGATCTTCTGAGCTTTCTTGATTTTGGCCATGAATTTATCTACACGACCGGTTGTATCAATCAGTTTTTGCTGACCCGTATAAAACGGATGGCAGGCTGAACAGATTTCAGTCTTGAGCTCTTTTTTTGTCGAACCGGCAATCATTACATTGCCGCATGAACAGGTTATCTTTATGTCTTCGAAGTATGCCGGGTGGATTTTTGCTTTCATGATGATTCTTAAGTTAGCGGGGGATAATATAATGTAAGGTGCCATTCAAGGCAAGACGATTAGCGCTTAACAAGAGTTTCCTGCATCGTTTTTTGTCCGGTTTCTTCTTTGGCGGTTTGGATTTCACTTTCAACGAGTGAAACGGACGCGACGGTGTCTCCTTTATTGAGTCTCATCAGGTATACGCCCTGTGTCGTGCGTCCCTGTGAAGGGATGGAATTCAGATCCATCCTGATGATTTGTCCGAGTTTTGAAATCATGATCAGGTCTCCTTTGGAATGTTCCTGCATGATTTTGGCTCCAACGATTTTACCGGTTTTGGCGGTAATATTGGCCGCTTTTACTCCCGTTCCGCCCCTTGATTGGTCGCGATAATCGGTTACCTTGGAACATTTGCCGAGTCCGTTTTCCATGATTACAAGCAGTTCGGCATGGTCGGGATTTTTTACGATATCCATGTCCACGACTTCGTCGCCTTCTTTGATGCGTATGCCTCTTACGCCCATGGCGGCGCGGCCCGTCGATGAGACATCGTTTTCACTGAAACGGATGGATTTACCTTCTTTGGTGATAATCATCACATTATCGTTTTTGTTGCCGAGCTTGGTCCATCTCAGGAAGTCGCCGGGGCGCAGTTTTATGGCGATGAGGCCGCTCTTGCGGACATTCTTGAAATCCGCCATCGGCGTTTTCTTGATAGTGCCGCGGCTGGTCACCATAACCAGGAATTCGCCGGTTTTTTCGTCTCCGCTGGTCAGGACCGCAGTTACGGATTCTTTTTCCTGAAGCTGGAGAAGGTTTACGATCGCCTGTCCTTTGGAGGTTCTTGAGCCAACCGGAATCTCATAAACCGGGTGCCTGAAGACGCGTCCCATGTTGGTAAAAAACAGGATTTCGTCGTGAGTCATGGCTTCACGCATGATGGATATTTCGTCTTCATCTTTGGTGGTGGCGCCGATTATGCCTTTTCCACCGCGATGCTGGGTCCTGAAAGACGAAGGTGAAATCCGTTTGATGTAGTTTTCTTTTGAAAGAACCACAATCATCGGTTCATTCGGGATTGTGTCTTTGTTGCTGATTTCTCCGAGCGCTTCCGGGTGGACTTCCGTCCTGCGTTTGTCCGCGTATTTTGTTTTTACATCGGCCAATTCATTTATGATTATTTTCGCGATTTTTTTTGGGTCTTTCAAAATTCCAATCAGTTTTTCTATCAGGGCCATTTTTTCCGCCAATTCATCTTCGATCTTCTTTCTTTCAAGACCGGCCAGTGTCTGGAGTCTCATTTCCAGGATTGCTTTTGCCTGGATGTCGCTAAGTTTGAATTTTTTGACCAAAGCGGCGTGGGCATCTTCTTTTGTAGCCGATTTTCTAATGGTGTCGATTATTTCGTCAATGTGATCCAGGGCGATTGTAATCCCTTCGAGAATGTGCGCGCGTTCCTGCGCGATTCTGAGTTCATACTTTGTCCTGTTTACGACAACCACATTCCTGTGGGCCAGGAAGTAAGACAGGATCTGCTTGAGGTCAAGCAGTTTTGGCTGTAGTCCGTCCACAAGTGCGATCATGTTGAAGTTAAAACTCTCCTGCATCGGAGTGTACTTGTAGAGCTGGTTAAGGATCTTCTTTGGATATGCTTCTTTTTTGAGTTCAATGACTACGCGGATGCCTTCGCGGTTGGATTCGTCGCGGACATCGCTGATGCCGACGATTTTCTTGTCTCGTACGAGGTCGGCGATTTTGGTCACCAGGTTGGCTTTATTCACCTGATAGGGGATTTCATTGACGATAATCACGAATCTTCCGCCTTTTCTCTCTTCAATGTTTGCTTTTGCTCTCATCACCACGCCGCCTCTGCCCGTTAAGTATGCGTTTTTGATGGCATTTTGATCGTAAATCGTGCCGCCCGTCGGGAAATCCGGTCCTTTGACAAACTGGAGCAGATCTTCCACTGTTGATTCCGGGTTACTGTTGAGGTAAACGAGGGCGTCAACCAGCTCTCCAAGGTTATGTGGCGGAATTGATGTTGCCATACCAACTGCGATTCCGGTGGAACCGTTCAGCAGAAGTTGAGGAAGGCGGCTTGGGAGAACTACGGGTTCTTTTAACCTGCCGTCGTAATTGTCGGTCCAGGGGATTGTTTCTTTATCAATGTCAGCCATCATTTCATCGGTGATTTTTTCCATTTTTGCTTCCGTGTAACGCATGGCCGCGGCGTTGTCTCCGTCGATGGAACCGAAGTTACCCTGGCCCTTTACAAGCGTATAACGCAGGGCGAAATCCTGTGCCATCCTTACCATGGATTCGTATACCGGAGCGTCACCGTGCGGATGATATTTTCCCAAGACCTCACCGACGACATATGCGGATTTGCGGTATGAGGAGCTTGAGGTCAGGCCGAGGTTGTGCATGGCGTATAGGATTCTGCGATGAACCGGTTTTAGGCCGTCCCTTACATCCGGAAGCGCACGGGCAACTATTACGCTCATGGCGTAATCCAGATATGAAGTCTGCATTTCCTCGGAAATGCTGTGCGGCGTAAAGTCCGCGAACATTTGCGTGGCCGGAGCGACTTCTTCCGGTTGTTGTTTTGGATCCTTTGGTTCGTTTTCTTCAGCCATTTCCTGTTTATTAGTGATTAGATAATGAAAATTTGGAATGAGGAGTTTTGCTTCGCAAAACAGGCTTCTCATAGCCACACTCGCTTTGCTCGTGTGTAATCCGCGCGGTACTTTACCATAATTTTTTAATAAAAACAGTATAAAGCTGTTTTTTTAGCCTTTCTTGTGTTGAAGAAAATGCTGTTTTTTGGTATACTATTAAGAAAAATTGAGATAAAAACATAAAAAAAGATGGCGGACAATACCGTTCAAAATCAACAAAATGATGCTCCGATGCCTGATTGGTTGAAAAATGCTCAGGCTGTAGCAGAAAAGGACGGCGCGTCCGGAGTGAGCCCCACGGGTGGACAACAAGCCGTGGCTGGTTCCCAGACGGCATCGTCTTCCCAGGTGGCTGGTTCATCACAAGGTGCCGGTTCTTCTCAGGGCGCGCCCGTTACACAGACTTCCGCACCGGTGGCGGATGCGCCAGTTACTCAAACTCCCGCCCCGGTAGCGGATGCGCCGATTCCCGAATGGCTTAAGAAGGCCGCGGAAAAGGCTGTCGTGCCCTCTTCTTCAGCTGATATATCTACGCCTGAACCGAATCTACCGGTGACTGTTCCCGAATCTTCCGCTCAAGCGAGTGGTGTTGTTCCTGCCGTTGTGGAAAAACCTGTCGCTGACAATCCTCCCGCTCTTCAGTTAGCCTCACAAGATGCTCCAACTTCTGAACTTCCAGGATGGTTGCAGAAAATCCAGAGAGATGAAAAAGTAAATGGCGGGGAACCCAAGCCGGAGGAGCATATTGCTCCGACTTTGCAGGCGGCTCCAGCGGAATCTACGGCCCAGCCTGTTCCGGAAATGCCTGTTGCACCTGTTGAAAAAACTGCTTCGGAAGTGGCGGTTCAACCGGCTCCTGTTGTTTCCGCAATACCGTCCGGCCTGCTGGAACCCCGTTCGGAAAACGGTGTAAATGCCGATGGGAATGTTCCGGTTGCAAAGACCGAGGCCGCTTCGTCCATTCCCGTTCAATCGTCTGTTGCCGGTGAGCCCGCCAAGGAAAATGTTGTTGTCACAAAAGAAAAAGCCCGTGAAAAGATGAATCTTTTTAAGTCCGCAGAAGCGACTTTTCTATCTTTTCTCGGTAAAGGAGCCAAGGCGGTGGAGAAAAATCAGACCGCTGGTCAACCTAAAACCGTAGACCAGATGAAATCGGCTGAGGCTGTGCTTCCCGCGGAGGCGGCTAAATCCAAAACGGTTGCAGGCAAGGTTGTTGAAGATAAGGTAACCGCTGAAGAACGCCGTCAGCTTGTTGAAGGTGAAAAGATTTTTCAGCAGGGACTTGTGACGATCCGCGACCTGATTGCGCCATCTTCGATGGAAATCCGATATGACATGTTGCGTGTTGAAGGGATGTATGCCCAGAGTTTTTATGTCTACGCTTATCCCCGTTATCTTGACACGAACTGGATGTCACCGGTTGTGAATTTTGATGTCACCATGGATATTTCCCAGTTCATCTATCCGATTGATTCGGCGACCATCATGAGGGTTTTGAAGAAGAAAGTCGCGCAGATGCAGGCATCGGTAAGGATTAACGCGGAAAAGGGGATGGTCAGCGATCCCGCTCTTGAAACCGCCCTGCAGGATGCCGATGAATTGAGGACATCCATCCAGCGCGGACAGGAGAAGTTTTTCCAGTTTGCCCTGTATTTTACGATCTATTCCGAGGATGAAAAAAAGATTTCCAAGATTGCCAAACAGCTTGAGAGTATTTTGGGAGGCAAACTGATTTTGACCAAGAAAACCGAACTGCAGATGGAACATGGGTTTAATTCCACTATGCCGATGTGTCTTGATGAACTGGAGGTCAGTCTGAACATGAATACCTCGCCGTTGTCTTCAACTTTTCCGTTCAGTTCTTCCGATCTGACATCAAATGAAGGTATTTTGTACGGCTTAAACCGGCATAATGACAGTCTTATTATTTTTGACCGTTTCAGTCTTGAAAATGCCAATTCCGTGGTGTTTGCCAAATCCGGCGCCGGAAAATCCTACTGTGTAAAACTTGAGATCCTGCGCGCGATGATGGTCGGCACGGATGTGATTGTCATCGACCCTGAAAATGAATATGAAGCCCTGTCTCAGACCGTTGGAGGTGCCTATTTGAGGGTTTCGCTGACTTCCGACCGTCGTATTAATCCGTTTGACCTGCCGGCTCCTTTTGAAGGTGAAGAAGTCCAGCCGGGAGATCTTTTACGGCAAAACATTATCAGTCTGCACGGATTGCTTAAGATCATGCTTGGAGGAGTAACTCCGGAAGAAGAAGGCATTTTGGATAAGGCTCTTAATGATGTTTACAATCTGAAGGGGATTACGATGGAACTGGTTGACCCGTCCAGTATTCCCGCTCCCACGATGGAGGATCTTTATGACATCCTTGTTTCCATGGAAGGCGGGCAGAGTCTTGCCCAGAGAATGCAGAAATTCACGGTCGGCACATACTCCGGAATTTTCAACAAACCAACCAATGTGGATCTTGAAACCGGCTTGATGGTCTTCTGCATACGCGATCTTGAAGACGCGCTCCGTCCGATTGCGATGTACATCATTCTTAACTACATCTGGAATCGGGTCAGAAGTAAATTAAAAAAACGAATTCTGGTCATTGATGAGGCATGGACGATGATGCAGCATGAGGATTCGGCAAGGTTCCTGTTTGGGCTGGTTAAGCGCGCCAGAAAATACTATCTGGGTATAACCACCATTACGCAGGATGTTGAGGATTTTGTTAAGAGCCCGTATGGCAAGCCCGTCGTTACCAACTCGTCGATGCAATTGCTCTTAAAACAGGCGCCCGCGGCGATGGATATTTTGGCCAAAGTATTCAATTTGACCGAAGGAGAAAGATATATGGTGTTGAACAGCGGAGTCGGGCAGGGTCTGTTCTTTGCCGGTTTGAAGCATGTTGCCATTCAAATCATCGCTTCATATACGGAAGACAAGATAGTGACGACAAATCCCGAAGAAATATTGCGTGGCAGGGATACCACTGAAAGCTATCAGACGACATGACGGTTGCGTTGGTTGATGTTGTCTATCCGGACTTACCGGCAACCGGGCTGACTGGCTCGACCGACAAAACATCTATTTCTGCAATTCCAGGATAGCCCTTTCAAGCTGTGAGTCGCTCTGGTTAAGGAGGTCGCTTTTTGTCCTTTCCACCTTAATTTCCGGAGTCAGGCCTATTTTATCAATATCGTGTTTTAGAGGAGTCAGCCATTTAGCAATACTGAGCTTGAAAAATGAACCGTCGTTGTAGGTTGTCACTTCCTGCACGGTTCCTTTCCCGTATGTGGTTATGCCGACAAGTTTGCCCAGTTTATAATCCTGCAGAGCACCTGCAACGACTTCCGCCGCGGAGGCGGAGCCGTCGTTTACTAGGATTATCATTGGTATCTTATTATCCTGAAATTCGCCTTCTCCCTCTGATGCCTGCGGTCTGATGCGGCCTCCGATTTTGAGGTTCATGATGGTTTCCCCTTTGGGGATAAAATGTCCCAGGATGGAATAAGCGCTGTCCAGATATCCTCCCGGATTGTCACGGAGGTCCAGGATTAAGCCTGTGGGTTTTTTTGACATTGTCTCCGTGAAGACTTTTGTAAACTCTTCGGCCGTTGACCCTGTGAACTGGTAAATTGCTATATATCCGATGTCTTCCGGTATTTTTGCCGAGAATCCCGGTTCCGGCATCACCGTGTCTATTGTCAGTTCTTCTCTTATGATTGTGAATTCGAGTACGGAATTGCCTCTTTTGATTTTTAATTTTACGGTTGACCCCGCAGGACCTTTGATAAGGTTCACCGCGTCTTCAATTGGCATCCCTTCCAGGATTTTGCCGTCAACCGCGGTGATGATGTCGCCTGCTTTGAGGCCGGCTTTTTCCGCGGGGGAGTCTTTTAGTACGGAAATGATGATAAAGCTGTCTTCAAAAGAATCCATTACGGTGCCGATGCCTTCGAATGTCCCCTCAAGGTCGTTTTCGATTGCCTGGGCGTTTTCCGGTTTTTCAAAAATCGTATACGGGTCGTCCACGGTTTTAACCATGCCGTCGATTGCGCCGAAAATCATGTCGTTTTTGTTCAGATCGTCCTGGTTGATGTATTGGTCGTTTATCTTGCTCCAGACATCAAGCAGGATCGGGAATTTGGGGTTGTCAATAAATTGGGCTTCCGTTTCTGTCAGATAATTTTCGCTGTTTTCCGGATTTATTATGAAAACATTCTGTGGGCCCGATTCGCGGTATTGTTCAGCTCTGTAAATGAATTCCGCGGCTTCCGCTCTTGTGACGATTTTGAACAGATTAAAGCGTTTACCGTCTTTTTGGGTGTAGAGCCCGGATCCCAGCGCGGCTTTTGCAATATATGCGTATGGCGAATTTGGTTTGATGTCCGTGAATCCGCTTTCGTCCACCTCTGAAGAATAAGGGGCGGGGATACCTCCAACCGGCATGATGATTTTCAACGCTTCCACTTTTGCGATTGGGGCGTCCGGATAGAATAACGGCAGATCGGGGTTGATTGAGATGATTCCAAGATCGTAAGCTTTTTTTATGTAGATGGAAAACCAGGCGTCGGCGGGCACATCGGTATATTTTGTCTGATTTATTCCGTCTTCTTTGGCTTTGTATCCCGCATCCAAAAAGACCATCTTTAACAGTTCAGCTCTGGTAATAGGTTGTGAAGGGCGGAAGGTGCCATCTTGATAACCTGAAAAGATATTTTGTTCCGAAAGACTTTTTATTGCTTTGTAATTCGGGTGGGTTGCCGGGACATCGGTAAAAGAGGCGAAAACCGTTGCCGGTAATAGTAGAAATGCCCATATTAAGGCGATTAGCATGGTTTTAATGCTGTCGGAGGTGTTTGACATAGTGAATTGTTGGTGTGTGGATAGGTTTTAGGGCTTATGGCCGTAAAAAGATTATAGATTACGGGGTGATTAAACACAAATATCCCGGGCAGGGTTTTTTGAGTATTGTTGTTTGCAAAATAGCCTGAAAAAGGCTATAATTAAGGGATATATGAACATTGGAAAGAAAATAATTACGGTAATCCTGGCTGGCGCGGTTTTCGCGGGGACTGTCGTGTTTGAATCCGGGATTTCCGAGACCAGCATGGATGTCGCAAAAAGCAGGATGGAAATAACTCCTACAGCCGGTGGAATACAGATTACCAGGGATGGAAAACTGCTGGCGATCAAGGAAAAGGCGGAGGTGATGGCCGGCGATCTTATTGAAACAACTTCCAGTGAATCGGCGACTATTACTTTTTCCGGGAACGGAGTTTTGAGACTTGCTCCGTTGAGCAGGCTAAGTTTTGCGGTCGCGGATACCGTCACTGACGGGTTTGCTTTCAGGCTGGATAAAGGGAGAGCGTGGGTTAACACAATTAACACTTCCGCAAGCGTCAATCTTGTTGCCGGAGCGTCAATCCTGGTTCCAAGAATGGCATCTTTTGACACTTTGTTTGACGGATCAAAAACGATTGTCAAAGTGAATGTCGGGCAGGTTGGCGTAGGGCTGGTTACTTCCGGTTATAAAATCGAGAAAGCGGTCAGGTTCACGGCCGACGCTTTTATCAACAGTTATCTGTTGGCGCAGGGGAGTCAGACTACGATTTCTTTGGATAAAGTTTCTTCAAACGCCGACATCCTTAAAAAACTGCTGTATTCAAAGTTGATCAAGGAGTTTGTATACACTTTATACTTGAAATCCGATTTTACGACAGATCCGTGGCTTGCCGCCAATGTGAAGCAGGACAGACAGCTGGCGATCCTTGTTTCTGCGGCAAAACTAAAGATGATTAATGCGCGCGGACTTCGAAACGCTTCTCTGGAGGAAATGGGTTATCAGATGCAGAAGGCCGTTTATCGTTTTGCTGATGTCTTTACCTTTTCCGGAAAAAAGGTGGAAGCCCGACTGATCAATTCTATTTTTGATTACCTCTATGATGCGGAATATCTTTTGACTTATGGGCGGAATACTGAGGCAAAAACGCGTCTTGAGTTGTTTGGGCAGATGGTCCCGCAGGAAATCGCAAATCATAACGAAGATTTCAGGAATATTGTTATGGGAAAACTCCGTTCCGCATATGCGGAGCTGGTCTTTGTAATGCCGGATGATCCTTTGTTCGAGGCTAAAGGACGGATATCGGATATTATCATTTTACAGCTCGGGCAAACTGCGGATGATATTACCGAAAAGTTCGGGCTGGTCAGGCAATATGTAAATTACGCCTACAGGCTTGCCGATACGAATGTTTTACTTTCGCGCATCATGTTACAGCAGTATTTTACGCGGTTGACGGCTTTGATGGAGAAAGAAAAGTCAAAACTCTTGTCCATGAAGAATCTGATCGCGGAGGAAAACCAGATTGTTGATAATCTTTTGAAGCAGTACCCCGCTTTTTATCAGCCGGATTTCTTTATAAAGAAGTATGCTTTGGAAAACTCCTGGCTTGCGCTTTTGCCCGAAGGTAATGAAAAGCTTGAAGAAAAACAGTCCATCATCAATACAAAAATCGATTTCCTCAAACAGCTTCAGCTGTTTTTCCTTGATGAAAAGATTGTCCTTGCCGATGCCAGTAAGATAGTCAGAAACCTTCTTGTTGAAATCGGGGACCTGATGACCGGTTCCGAAGTGGCAATCAATCAGTTGTTTGAGCTTAGGCTTAAGGACAACGCCAAATTCCTGAATTTCATCACTTCCGCCCAGCAGGGTTCTTTGCAGGGCGTTACGATGAGGCAAAAGTATGAATCTTATCTTGCCATCCAGAAAGAGGATATCAAGGTACAGCAGATTATTGATCAGGCCAAAAATGATCAGCCTGTCCAGATTGAAACGGTTTTGACCGCAAATGACATCCTTGCCGGGGCAACCGCGGATTTTGCGTCGGCTAACATAATTGATATCAAGCTGGGGGCGATTAGTGGCCCGGATCAGAGGCTAATTCCGGTGGAAAGCGCCCAATTTGATCAGATAGTCTTTTCCGGCCAGTATGATTGGAACATGAAGCTGATATCTGAGGTCAAGGTTGAGGGGACGGTGGTTTCACAACAGCCTATCAGGCTTGAGAACCTCGGTCTGATAATAAAGCCGCGCGTTGTTGAAGAACCTCCGGTTGAGACGATTGAAACGCAGGTTAAAGAGCCGATTTCAAGGGCTGAAAAAGTCGCAAGGCTTCTGCTTATCCAGAAAATGAAGAATAATGGGATTACATTGCTGGATGCGGATATCTCCGTAACGGATCTTGATGCCGGTATTTATAGCATCAATAAGGCCGTACTTACCGAACGAATTGATGTCAAAATGGCTTTTTCATTCAACGGAAAGGACAATCTGGCTTCCTCTGTTTCTGTTTCAACGCCTTCCGGGGACAAGCAGATTGAAGGTGATGTTAATCTGGCCGATTTGCAGTTGAAAATCAAGGAATTCTACGATTCAAACAAAATATAGGAATTGACCGATAATTTGGCGGATTACGGCCATGAAGGCGCAGGCTGTATATTGTATTTTGCTTGTCTTAAAAATGATGACATTCTAAAAAAGATATGCTATATTCCCCACGCTCTGCAATGCAAAGAGGTGTGTTTGCAGGGTGAAGTATTCATATCGTCTGGCGAAAAAGACATGGTCATGCAGATATAGTTCTTAAGGGAATTTTCTATGGATAAAGAAAAGGATAATAAGGGGTCTGGTTCTTATGGTGCGGAGTCCATCCAGGTTTTGGAGGGCCTTTCCGCGGTAAGGAGGCGTCCCGGTATGTATATCGGAACAACCGATATTGCAGGACTTCACCATCTGGTATGGGAAGTCGTTGATAACGCGATTGATGAAGCGATGGCGGGTTTTTGCCGAAATGTTGATGTGATCATTTATGAGGATGGAAGTTGTTCCTGTGAAGATGATGGTAGAGGAATCCCCGTTGAAACTCATTCCAAGACAGGTAAGTCGGCACTGGAAACTGTTTTGACGATTCTGCATGCTGGAGGCAAGTTTGGCGGTGGCGGATACAAGGTTTCAGGCGGATTGCACGGGGTCGGTGTTTCTGTCGTGAATGCCTTATCGGTCAAACTGGTGGCTACCGTTTACCGTGACGGCAAGGTTTACGAGCAGACTTATGAAAGGGGAGTTCCAAAAGGGGATGTAAAGGTTGTCGGAAAGTCAGACAAGGTTGGAACCAAAATTCATTTCTACCCGGATCCGGAAATTTTTGAACATACCGACTTTGATTTTCAGACGATTTTGAACAGGTTAAGACAGCAGTCATATCTGACCAAAGGCGTTACTATCAAATGCAGGGATGATAGAAGCGGTAGCAAGTACATGTTTTATTTTGAGGGAGGCATAAAATCTTATGTCCAGCATCTAAACAAAAATAAAGATACGATTGGGGATGTCGTTTACATTGAAAGAAATGTTCCGGAAGGCGTTATAGAGGTTGCTCTGCAATATACGCAGTCTTTTCAGGAGCAGGTTTTTACATTTGCAAACAATATTCATACGATTGAGGGAGGAATGCATCTGACCGGATTCAGGTCCGCCCTGACCAGGACGATCAACAATTACGGACGCAAATACAATCTCCTGAAAGAAAAGGAAGATAATTTTACTTCCGAGGATGTACGCGAAGGGCTTACTTCAATCGTTTCGGTCAAGCTTGCCGATCCACAGTTTGAAGGCCAGACGAAGAGCAAACTTGGTAATGCGGAAATGAGGACGGCCGTGGAAAATGTTTTTGGTGAAACTTTTGAGACATATCTTGAAGAAAATCCTTCGGAGGCGCGCAATCTCTTTGGAAAGTGCGCTTTGGCTTCACGCGCAAGGCTGGCGGCAAGAGCCGCTCGCGATACCGTCATCAGAAAAGGCGCGTTGGAAGGAATGACTTTGCCCGGTAAACTTGCGGACTGTTCCAGCAAAGACGCGGAAAAGTCCGAATTGTTTCTGGTTGAGGGAGAATCCGCCGGCGGTTCCGCGAAGATGGGTCGAAACCGTGAATTCCAGGCGATCTTGCCGTTGAAGGGCAAAATCTTGAATGTTGAACAGGCCCGCATGGATAAGATATTGGCCAACCAGGAAATCAAGAACCTGATTATCGCGCTTGGTATAGGTATCGGAGAGATTTTGGACATCGGGAAGATCCGCTACCACCGTGTCGTGATTATGACCGATGCCGATGTTGACGGCGCGCATATCCGTACACTGCTTTTGACCATGTTTTACAGGTATTTGAGGCCTGTGATTGAAAAAGGTTATCTGTATGTCGCTCAACCTCCGCTCTTCAAGTTAAGCCAGGGGAAGAAGATTGAATATGTCTATAATGAGGAAAAGAGGGATGAAGTCATGAAAAAGTTTTCCGACCCGACGAAAGTCGGTATCCAGAGGTACAAGGGTCTTGGAGAAATGAACCCCGATCAGCTTTGGGATACGACAATGGATCCGGAGCATCGCAGTATGTATCGCATACAGATAAACGATGCGGAAGAAGCTGACCGCACATTTGAAACATTAATGGGCGCAGATGTGGCTCCTCGTAAAAAATTCATCCAGTCCCATGCCAAGAAGGTAAGGAATCTGGATATTTAATCGTTTCTTGCGGAAGGTGAAGTGGCTGGCCCTGGAGGGATTATTGATTCCGGATTGCCGGGTTTTCCGATGAATTCGCCGCTTGAGTGTATGAACAGGATGTCATTGGTTTCAGTGGGCTCCGTGGAGAGACCGATGAGGTTTTGGTTTATCTGTCCCATGCGCTTTAGGTGAGAATACAGGTGGATGTCGTAAAGTGTTTTTGCTTTGGGGCGGTCTTTTATGTCATGCAGATCCAATAATTCCGCGCTGTTGATTTGAACAAACAGGGTTATGCCGTTCATTTCGACTTCAAGCACCGTGGTTCCGGGTTTTACTCCCTGCAGATTGAGATCGTTGAGAGCCGTGAATCGTCTTTTTATCGTATATATGCCGTGGGGGATCTGGCTTGGATCGTAAATGCACGGTTCCCTGTGGAGTGTTTCCAGATTTCGGTTTATGATCCGGTCTATCGGGATATATTCCAACATTATGATTTTTCCGTCTTTTATTTTGAGGACTGTTTCACAGTCTTCGTTTACGCGGCGGTCATAGTCTTCAAGGGTGACGAGGCGGGTTTCTATTGTGGGCTTGGCGATGATTGCGGTAATCCGTCCGGTTGCCATCTGTATGTTTTCAAGGTGGACTTCAAGGTTCCTGTCTTTTGGATCGTTGTGAATGATCTTGTAATATCCCGGCAGTTTTTTTAAGTCCGCTTCGGTGATTTTTTTCGGGATTGATGGAGGAATACGCGGTTTCTTTTCAAAAGTCAGCCGGTATGCAAATTCATATCCCTGTTTGTTTTTTAAGTCCAGCATGGTCTCTTCAAAAACCGCTACCATGTCATTTGTTGCATAATCTTTACCAAGCAGTTCGGCCTTGAATGATTCCCAGTCCTGGGATTGTCCGTTATCGTTGAAAGGGATTCTGATATTTTGTTGAATCACCTTTTCGATAAGTTCTTTTGTCTGTTTACCGATTATGATTTCGTCCGGATTTGCCTGTGCTTGCAGTCTGGCCGCGATGTTCATTTCGTCTCCGATAACCGTATAGCTGCTGCTGTAGGTTTTCCGGCCGGCATTTTCTTCCCTTACCAGGCCAACCGTGGCGCGTCCCGAAGTTATGCCCTGTGTAATTCGGAGGAATCTTGGGATATTATGTGTGGAGCAAAATTCATCGAGGTTAGCTTCCATCGGATTATTATTGTTTACGAATGCCCTGGATCTTGGGCCGTTTTTGTATTTTTCTTCGATTTCATTTGCTATTTCAAGAAGCAGGTTTTCGTAGACCTGCTGGATTTTTGGTATACCGTGCTTGATTCTTAGTGCGATTTTAAGGCAGTTGATTGCGTGAAAAGACGGTTCATTATCATACATTCCAAGTCCGTCTTTTCCATCTGTGGTATAAGGGGGACCCGCGTTTATGACCAGGCAGTCTCCAACAAGTTTGTCAAAACATCCTCCCGACTCTTCGGCTATATCTTTTCCCATCTGATCATATGCCGCAATCAACCTCATCATGTAGTCTTCCTTGAGATTATATTTTGATGTTATCTCATTGATCCTTTCCGAGATTGCGGTAAAGCCGTGAAGATCCGAGTAGCTCATGCTCAGGTCTTCTACGGATTTTGGTTTTAATAGTCCCTGTTTTCGCAGTAAAGCCACTTTTGGAGGGAGCCCGAAATTGATGGTGTTGTTAAGGTCGTTGCGCCAGTTTCTTGTTGCGCTGATAAGCTTTTCCGCCATCATTACCAGGGTTTCATGATCTTCCTCATCAAGTTCTTCTCCAAGAATGGATATGGTTCCGTTGTCTACCGCTTTTGTGTCTTCGTCGATGACGGTGCCGGGAGGCACGGTGATTTTATGCCGTTTCTCCATGAGCCACATGCGTTTTCCGGCAAATTCTTCCGGGGAGATTTCTCCTTCTTTTCCAATAAACAGTACCAGTGGAAAAGATTTTCCGTCTCCCATAACATCCAGTTTAAGCCGTATCAGTTTTGCTCCCGTTTTATTGCAGAGATATGATAGGGCTTTGATTATTCCCTGTCTGAAACCGGTTTCCCGCCCATTTTCAAAAGTGATATCTGTTCCCGCTCGGTCCATTATCCTTTCCACTTTTCGGCGGTTTTTCAAAGCCCGATGCTGTTTAAGTTTGCCGTCCAGATATGTGTCCAGGATTGAAATGGCGTTACGGCAGATGGCTTCCTGTTCAGGAAGAAGCCTTGTGTTTGAGTCATTGAAACGGATGTCCAGGATTCCGAGACATTGTCGTCCCAGGCTGAATCCCATGAAATGCGTTTTTCTTCCGGGATCGTGAATACTGGTGTTGGCTTCGCCGGAAAAGATTTTCTCGGGAAAGTTTCCGGTTGCCTCAATTTCTTCACTTGTTAATTGGTCAGGCGAAGATTTTGTCCTGTCCGGAGAAATCCTGGTCAGGTGGCCGAATTGGAGATGGTCGTTTTTTTCGTTTACATATGAGATGCCGATGCTGTTGATGTCTTTTGTGCCCAGAGTGTCGTGCAGATGGCGCGCTATTGCCTGAAGGTTATGGTGAAGGGTTTTTTCCCGGTTAAGGTCGGTAATGCGATCCACTTGCGTCCTTATTTCATCCAGCGCCTTTTGCCGGTCGGTCTGGGTCTGCCAATATGCTTCGCTTTCTTCAGATTTATGCAGAGCAATCAGGTCGGAGACAATCTCGGATATATATCCTTTTAGATGCTGGATTTGAACCAATTCCCTTCGAGTTATTGTCCTGTTTTGCAGAGCTTCTGCCAGCGCTTCGTTAAATTTTCTCAGGCAATTTTCAAGGTTAAGTACTCCGTCGTTTTGATCTTCAATCTCCCGGAAAAAGTCTTTAGGGGATTCGCCCGTGATTCTTGCAAAGAGGGCTCTGTTCCTGGTGGCTTCAATCAGTCGTACGATGTCTTTCAATATGTGCTGTTTTTCTTTTTCACACATTTGTTCCGTCTGTTCCAGGGATTGGAGCCGTTCTTCAATGAGGTGTACCGAATCGGGTTTAAGGTTACCCATTGAGGCTTTTTGCGAGAGCCCAAGTTCACTTTCATGGATGTTTTTCTTTTCCATTTGAATGATTTTTGATGGATGTGAATTTTATACTAATATTTGACTTCTGCAAGTAATTTATTATTATGTGTCAGCGATTATTTCATTAACGCATCTGTGGAAGGAGGTGATACATATGGCAATTACGGTATATAGGAACCCAAAAGAGTCTCTGGACCGCATGATCTCCAGGTTTAACAAGAAGGTCCAGGCGAGCCGCGTTATTCTTCAGGTTAAGGGGCGTCGTTATTGGAAGAGACCCGCGACAAAAAGACAGGTAAGGCAGGCCGCCATAATGCGCTGGTATTACAGGAATTTGCGCGAAAAAATGCAATATTATTAGGACCATCAAGCCCTCCGGTGATACGGGGGGCTTTTTGTTTTTTAAGACGATTTAACGGTGTTTTTTTATGGCCGATAATGGAGCTACAATCAGGGAGGTCTTGAGCATCGCCAAAGAACGCCTGAATGGAGTCCCGGATTCCGTTTTGGCTTCCGAAGTTCTATTTGCGCATTGTCTCGGAATCAGCCGTGACAGACTTTTTATGGATATTGAACGACCTGTGGACGGGGTTGCCGTGACGAAGTGTCTGGATGTTGTTGACAGGCATGCAAGGGGAGAGCCTGTGGCGTATCTTACCGGATTGAAAGAGTTTCACGGACTGGATTTTTTCGTGGATGGTCGCGTGCTTATACCAAGGCCGGAAACGGAACATCTTGTGGATGAGGTTTTGGAAAAAGCGGCTGAAATCGGGGGCGGATGCCGGATTTTGGATGTTGGGACCGGTAGCGGATGTATTGCCGTGACTGTCGCAAAAAAAAGTCCGGATTCAAAAGTCGTTGCCGGTGATATATCGGAAGATGCATTGGAGGTTGCGCGGTTTAATTCGGTCAGGCATGGAGTTCAAGACAGGATTGAATTTATCCGCGCGGATTTGATGGAAGGAATTAGAGGGCCTTTTGATATTGTTGTTTCAAATCTTCCGTATATTGGAAAAGAAAAATTCAATTGCGTTAGCAGGGAAGCAGTAGACTATGAGCCGGGAGTTGCGCTATTTGGAGGGCTGGACGGGCTGGATTTGTATCGGCGACTTTTTATCCAGGTCAGGGATTCAGCCTGGAAGCCGCGTTGTTTTATCGGGGAATTTGGTTTTTTGCAGGGAGAGGATTTGCGCATGATGCTGGATTGTTTTTTTCCGGATGCGAAATGGGAGATTAAGAGTGATTATGCTTCAATCGAACGGCTTTTTATGGTAGAGTTCCCGCCGATATGATTCAAAAACTTCAAAAAATCGAGAATGAATTTGTTGAGATTGACACCAAGATTTCGGATCCGGTGATAATTTCGGATCAGAATGAATTCAAAAAGCTGATGAGGCGCCGCAAGGAAATTGAAAAAGTCGTTGAATTTTTCCGCAAATATAAGAATGCGGAAAAGGATATCAAGGATGCCGAAGAAATATTGCAATCCGAAAACGATGAAGATATGAGGGAATTGGCCAAGGAACAGATGAAAAGCGCCAAGGAGGAATCGGAGGCGCTTACTGCCAAAATCAGGGTTGAACTGCTTCCGAAAGATCCTGATGATTTCAAGAATGCGATTTTTGAGGTACGGGCGGGCGCCGGAGGAGAAGAAGCCGCTTTGTTTGCCGGGGAGCTTGCGAGAATGTATATGCGTTACGCGGAAACGCGTGGTTTTAAGGTTGAACTTATCAATAAAAATGAAGCGGCGGCCGGGGGAATCAAAGAAATCATTTTTAAGCTGGTTGGGGATGGCGCTTTTGGCAGGGTTAAGCATGAAAGTGGAGTGCACAGGGTCCAGAGGGTGCCGGTTACGGAAAGTCAGGGGCGCATCCACACTTCCACCGTGACAGTTGCGGTGCTTCCGGAGGCCGAGGAAATCGATGTGGAAATAAAAGATTCGGATTTGAGGATTGATGTTTTTAGGGCTGGCGGTCCGGGCGGACAAAGCGTCAATACGACCGATTCCGCTGTGCGTATTACACATATTCCGACCGGGTTGGTCGTAAGTCAGCAGGATGAAAAATCCCAGTTAAAAAACAAGCACAAGGGTATGGAGGTTTTGAGGACAAGACTCTATGACATGGAACGGGAAAAGAGAATGAAAGAGCTTGGTGAAAAACGACTCGGCCAAATCGGAACCGGCGACAGGTCTGAAAAGATTCGGACCTACAATTTTCCGCAGGATCGGGTAACCGACCATCGCATCAAGAAGAGCTGGAGCAATCTGCCGTCAATCATGGAGGGCAACATCAATGACATGATTGAGGACTTGCAGATGGAGAACCAGACAAGACTGCTTTCGTCTTCCAATTAGAGTGGTGGTGGCCGGTGAAGTTGAATTGCTTAGGGCAATATGAAATGGCAGCCCAGGCTTTTTTTGCGCGCGATGGCCGCGCGGGTAACCAGAATGGCGCAAGTCAGCATATTGCCTGTTATAATTGCCTGTTGATCTGTAGGTGGCGGGAGTTTTTTTTGCAGGTTCGTCAATTTTACCATGGCTTTTGCAAGGTCTTTTTGCTTGCGGATGATTCCGACATCTTTCCACATGATTTGTTTTAATTCATTGCGCAAAGCGCCGGTATCTTGTTGTTTTTTATATTCCGGGAGCGTGAAATCCTGATTTGATTTTACTTTGGTCTTGAATTCCGGGAGGGTTTTTACCTGCTCACTCATTACGATCGCTTCCAGCAGAGAATTGGATGCGAGCCTGTTTGCTCCATGTAATCCGGTACATGATGTTTCTCCAAATGCGTATAGATTTTTGATGCCGGTTTTCCCGCGCAAATCGGTCTTGATGCCCCCGCAGGTGTAATGCGCGGCCGGAGTCACCGGAATAGGCTGTTTTGACGGATCAATGCCGAGTGATGATAGTTTTGCGTCTATTTGTGGAAAGCCTTTTTTGAATATTTTTTTATCGATTTTGATGGTGTCCAGAAAAACATCGCCTTTTTTTTCTTCGTTGAAGATTGCCCTGCTTATGATGTCGCGCGGGGCAAGGTCGCCCATCGGGTGGATTTTAGCCATGAAATGTTCACCTTTCTGGTTAATCAACCCGGCTCCGTGTCCGCGAAGTGTTTCTGAGAGCAGGAAAAGGGGAGCCATCTTGCTTTTCAAGGCGGTCGGGTGAAATTGGACGAATTCAAGGTCTTTGATCTTGCATCCGGCCCTGTGTGCCATGGCGATGCCGTCGCCTGTGGCTGTCTCTGGATTCGTGTTTTCTTCATAGATTTGCGCCAATCCTCCGCTTGCGATAACCGTTCGTTGCGCGAAAAGGTTTGTGAATTTATGGCCCTTAAATACGCAAATCCCGTGGCAGATTTTATCATGGACAAGCAAATCAACCGCGAGGGCGTTTTCCATGACGGTAATGTTTTTGTTTGCTTTGATTTTAGAGATAAGGGCCGTTTCTATCACTCTACCGGTGCGGTCACCCGCATTGATGATACGGTTTTGGCCGTGTCCGCCTTCCAGATTCAATGAAAGTCCGTCATTTTGCTTATGAGTGAAACGGATACCCAGTCTTATTAACCGCCGGATTGCGGAAGGACCATTTCTGATAATAAAATTGACCGCTTTTCTGTTGTTATGGCCGGCACCCGCGGTTATTGTGTCACTGATGTGGCCGGCAAAATTGTCCGATTTGGACCAGACTGCCGCTATTCCTCCCTGCGCGTAAAAAGTGTTTGCGTCGGCCAGGCGCTTTTTGGTCACGACAAGAACCGACCCGTGTTCAGATGCCCGTAATGCCGCGTTCAATCCCGCCAATCCCGATCCGACGATGATGTAATCATATTTCATCAGTTCCAGAATGTAACGGTTTGCCAGGTTTCCTTTAGTTTGTCGCCGATGGCGCTGAAGTCCGGTATCAGTTTCTGCAAAAAGTCCCTCAGAAGGTCAAAGTTGCTCTTAAGCGCGTTGATATTTTCGTTCATGATTTCCATGTAATGATTCGTCCACTGCCAGGCGAAAAACCCCGCTATGGCGATGGCGATGAATGGCAACAGCGTCGTTAAGACATGAATTATTTTGTCGTTCCTTTCGCTATGCTGCCGTTTTTTCAGGATATCAAGGATTTCCTTCAGGTATCGCCCGTTTTCTTCAAGGAGTCCGGTTATGCTTTTTTCTTCATTCATTGATTAAGCTTAATATTTGTGAGGCCTTTTTTTGCGTATCCACATTGATATTATCACTTTGGGCGGATGTATCAATGATCAGGTCGGCAAACCGATAATAAGCTTTTTTGCGCTGTTTCCAGAGTTCTTCCAGTTCTTTGGCTATGGTTCCATTGCCGGTCAGGGCGGGGCGATTTTTGTCTCCCTTTATTCTGTCCGCGCTGATTGCGCTTTCGCATTCTAAGATAACGATGATGCCGTTATTATTCAGTATTCGGGCGTTTGCGTGATTTATAAGCATTCCACCTCCGGTCGAAATGACTGTTTTTTTGACTTTTGACAGCTTTTTGGCGATTTCATGTTCCATGTTCCTGAATTTTTCCCAGCCGTAATCTTTAACGATTTCGGCAATCTTCATTTTGCTCTTTTGCTCAATGAGCCTGTCAGTATCGACGAACCGGTAGCCAAGGATTGTTGCAATTTTTTTTCCTATCATGGTTTTTCCGGTTCCTCGCAGACCGCCCAGGATGATGTTTTTGTTTCGATTGGAGTCGATTTTGCTTGATTTACCGACGATAAGCCGGATGCCGATTTTTTTGAGGTCTTTCCAGAATCCGGGGTAGGTTTTTGAAACGCATTCGGGATTCAGGATTTTTATGCCCGGGATTTTTGTCCCCGCTACTGCAAAGCACATCGCCATGCGGTGGTCATTGTATGTCTGAACGATTGCGCTGTTTCCCGCTTCAGGATTGCCATGGATAATCAGAAAATCTTTTCCTTCAATCGTTTTGATGCCGATTTTTGTCAATTCAGTCGCCAGGGCCTTAATTCTGTCGCATTCCTTGACCCGCAGGGTTGATAGTCCTTTAAGTACGGATTTTCCTTTTGCGAAAGCGGCCAATATCGCCACAGTCATGGCGGAATCCGGCATGCGGTTAAGATCAACGGTTCCAAGTGGTTTTAAGGTCCGCGGGCCGGTAACGGTCACAAAGTTTTTACCGGTTTTGATTTTACATCCCATTTTTTCAGCGATTTTGATGAAATTGATGTCTGCCTGGGCGGAAGAAAGGTCAATATTGAATACCTTTACCGTACAGCGGTTTAGCGCTGCGATTGCCCAGAAATATGACGCGGATGATGCGTCTCCTTCAACAATATAGCTGGTAGGTTTGTAGGTTGAGGGTGCGACCGTAAACTGCTTAAACCCTTTGGTATTTACCTTGATTCCAAAGCGACGCATCGTGTCCAGTGTCATTTCTATGTATGGAAGGGAAGTCAGCTTGCCTGTAACGACGATTGCGACTCGTTTTTTTGCGCATGCGGCGGCCATTAGAAGTGCGGAGAGGTATTGACTGCTGATTTTTCCGTTTACGGTTGTATTACCGCCCTCGAATGTTTTGCAGATTGTGACGGGCGGGCAGTCATTATTGGTAGTGACAAGGGCTCCCAGATTAGTCAGCGCGTCGGTCAAATCCCCAATGGGTCGTTCTCTCATGCGGTTATCGCCTGTAATCGTGCATTCCGGCCCGGTTGCCGCCAGGACAGCCGTAAGAAAACGAACGGCAGTGCCCGCGTTTCCAAGATAAAGCGGTTTAGCGGTTTTGTTGAATTTTCCTCCATTTCCATGGACCAGGTATTTACCGTCTTTTTTTGCGATTTTAATACCAAGTTGTTCCAGGGCTGTTCTCATGAAATCGGTGTCGTCACTTGAAAGGGGATTTGAAATCGTACTCTTGCCATCGGCCAAAGCCGCCAGCAGAAGAGCACGGTTTGTGTAGCTTTTCGATCCGGGTATGCGGATTGTTTTTTGAGTATTTACAGGGATTCCTTTATATAGTGGAATAATCTCCATCATTTTGACAAATTGGAAAGACATTTTGAAAATAGAGACTGATTGACTTGATTGCAAATGATTGTTTCCCCAATGGTTTTCGGAATTATAAAATGGATTTGACTGTTTTGCATTTTTTTGTCTTTTTGCATTATTTGCCACATTTTTCCCGGTGTATTTTTTTGTGTCAGAAAGTGACCAGCCGAGGTTGGTAGATTATAGTGGTCGAGTAAATCTTTTATACGCATGGCGTGGTTTTTCTTTAACACACCCAGTTTATGCCCTATTTCGTTGGCTATTATCATGCCAATTGAGATAGCTTCTCCATGACTGATTTTGTACTTGCTGAGGCGTTCAATGGCATGTCCGGCTGTGTGCCCGTAATTGAGAATCATTCTTAATCCCTTTTCTCTTTCATCTTTTTCAATTACAGAAGCCTTTATTTTAGTGCACTGTATAATTATTTGATTCAATAATCCGGTATTGCGCCCGAGGATTTTTTTGCAATGTTTTTCGAGTAAGCAAAACAGCTTCTCATCAGCTATAACGCTATATTTAATTATTTCAGCAAATCCGTTCAAAAACTCTTTTTCAGGCAGAGTTTTTAATACAGAAGGGTCGATGATTACTGTTTCCGGTTGGTGGAATGTACCTGCCAGGTTCTTGCCATATTTTAAGTTTATGCCGGTTTTTCCTCCAATGGATGAATCCACCATGGCTAGCAGGGTGGTTGGTATATGGATTAGTGCAATGCCTCTCATGAAGATTGAGGCCACAAATCCGGCAAGGTCGCCGGTTACTCCTCCTCCAAGGGCTATTACCGCGTCGTGGCGTGTGAATCCGTGTTTTGCCAGTTTGTTGAGCAGATTTTCCGCTTCATGGATGTTTTTACTGCGCTCACCGGCCTTAAATGTCATCAAAATCGCCTCCATGCCGGAATTCTTGATTTGCTTGATGACGGTTTTGCCGTAAATGGCAGCTACATTAGAGTCAGAAATGATTGCGTACCGTCTTTTTGGTTTTGAGGACAAAATGGTTCCGATTTTTTTCAATAAACCTTCTTCCGCAAAAATATCGTAAGAGCGGTCTTCCGTCTTTTTCAGGTTGACCTTGATAGTTTTCATTGATTTAGATAGTGCGGCCTATTGCGGCAACAAGCGGTTTTAATTCTTTCATCAGTTGACTGAAAACTTCGGGTTTTATCGCCTGGTCGCCGTCGCAAAGGGCTTCTTCCGGTTTCGGGTGGACATCTACCAGGATTCCGTCGGCACCCGCTACAATGGCGGCTTTGGTCATGGGGGCCACAAGAGATGGTTTGCCGGTTGAGTGGCTTGGATCCACTATAATCGGTAAATGGCTCAATTCTTTAATCAATGGAACTGTTGCCAGTGCCAGTGTGTTTCTGGTTTCAGTTTCAAATGTCCTGATGCCGCGTTCGCAAAGGATTACATTTGGATTTCCGTTTTTCATGATGTGCTCCGTGGCGAGCAGGAATTCCTTTACGGTCGCGCTCATGCCCCGTTTAAGCACCACCGGTTTTTTTGTCTTGCCGACTTCTTTCAGCAGATTGAAGTTTTGCATGTTGCGGGTGCCGATTTGAAGAATGTCCGCGTGTTCCGCAACAACATCGATGTCTCGGATATCCATAACTTCAGTCACCGTCTTCAGCCCGTGTCGTTTGGCTGTATTCTGAAGGATTTTAAGCCCTTCAACGCCAAGTCCCTCAAAAGCATACGGACTCGTTCGCGGTTTATATGCGCCACCTCGCATTATTTCCGCGCCGGCGGCTTTAACAGCTTTTGCCGATGTTTCCATCTGATCTTCGTTTTCCACAGCGCATGGGCCCGCCATCATGGCAATTTTGTTGCCGCCAACGGTTACACCTTCTCCAAGGTCAATTACTGTGTTTTCGTGTTTTGTTTCTCTGCTGGCAAGTTTATAAGGGTCAAGTACCGTCATGACGCGGTCAACCCCCGGCAGGGATGAAATGTGGTGCTCGTCAACCGGCCTTTCGTCTCCTATTACGGCGATGACGGTTCTTTCCGTTCCGTAAAGCGGAATCGGCTTAAGTTCAAGCTTTTCCACGGTTTCTATTACTCGCTCGATTTCCGCTTTCTCTGCGAATTTCCTCATTACGATGATCATCTTGATTGCGGGTAAGAAAAATAGTGACGCGAAAAGGATATTACCACGCGAACTTCCAGTTTGTGAATGAAATCAGGAGTAAATTATTTCCCTTTTTTTTTGTTTCCGAGAAATATTGCCAGACTTTGCAGATCATGTTTATCCGGAGGGCGGTTCGAATTTCTTGGAATAATCGAAGGGGGTTGTGGGTCCATTTCTTGCCATGGTGGAGGGGGCTCCGGATCTTCGCCATAACTGAATCCAATAAATGAATCATCTTCCTGATTTTCACCTCCGGATGTTTCTTTGTCGCTGAAATCAATGGCGACGGTTTTGTTTTTATTGTTTCTTTCAGGAGGTGTTCCGGTATCAAAATCAAAATCGTCGATTATCATTGAAGCTGTCTTTTCATTGCCATTAATGATTTTTCGGATTATATCAAGAGATATGAATTGGCCCGGGAATAGTTTTTCAATGGTTTTTTCTTTCGGCAAGCCTTTATCATCTTCAGGAACCGTGCTGTCGGCGCTTTTATTAGTTACCGGTATTTCAGTGGTTTGTTTTGGATGATCGGATCCATTTGGCATGTTGTTTTGTTAAATTGGTATAGGTTTTATCTTATCGGGATTAAACTGTCAATGAATCTCTGATAAGATTATAGCGTATGTTTACCGACAGCCACTCCCACATTCAGTTTGTAAAAGAATTTCCCGATGTTGAATCGGTTATAGTAAGAGCTGAAGAAGCCGGTGTTGGCAGACAAGTCCTGGTCGGATGCTCTCCCGGTGATTCTCTTCGTACCGTTGAGTTCGTCGAAAAATATCCTGTAAACAAATTCAAGGCGGTGATAGGAGTTCATCCGCACGAGTCCAATCTTCTTGATGGGAAGGTTTTGGATGAGTTAAGGCAATTGGCTGAAAATCACTCATGTGTTTCTGGAATAGGGGAAATCGGTTTGGATTTTTTCCGGAATCTTCAACCGCGTGAAATCCAAGAACGGGCGTTCAGAAGCCAACTTGGGCTGGCCCGCGAGTTAAAGTTGCCTGTTGTCATCCATGTCCGCGATGCCTGGGATGAGGCTCTGCTGATATTAGGGGAAGAGGATAACAAGGAAGTTGTAATGCATTGTTTCTCCGGCAATTTTACCCAGGCGCGCGAGTGCTGGGAAAGGGGATACTATCTTGCTTTCGGCGGTGCCCTGACCTATCCGAAAAATGAAAGTTTGCGCGATCTTGCGGTGGCGGTTCCAGATGAAAGGATTTTGATTGAAACCGATTGTCCGTATCTTCCTCCCCAACCGTATCGCGGCAAGCGGAACGAACCGGCGTTTATTGTCGAAACCGCCCGCGTGCTCGCTGAAATCCGCGGATGCTCCCTTGATGAAATGGCAGAAATCACCACTCAAAACGCGGCCAGGATTTTTCGTTTTCAGGAGCCCGGAATCTGAGATTAGTCTTTATTGAATGCTGTACGATTCCTTTATTGTGGATTGGTTTTCCGTTGCGCTGGATCGGGTGCTGGTTGTTGAGTGTAACGCTTACCGCTTGTCCCGATTACCTGTGCGAGATCGCTGAATTGGTCGATTTTTATTTTTGAGCCCGGTGTTTTTTCTCCGGTTTTTGGAATACATATTTTGTCGAATCCGATTTTTGCGGATTCAGCGATTCGTTTATCCAGATGGCTGATTGCGCGCAGTTCTCCGGATAGACCGATTTCTCCAAGATAGACGGTATTGGATGGCAGTGGTTCCTGTTTCAGGGATGAGACGATTGCGGCCGCCACCGCGAGGTCCGCGGCGGGGTCGTTAAGCCGAAAACCGCCGACGACATTGATAAATACATCCTGATTTTGCAGGTTGAATTTCAGGTGCTTCTGAATTACGGCAATTAACAGCTGAAGGCGGTTGATGTCATATCCGCTGGCGTTGCGCCGCGGATATCCGAAAGTTGTCGGGCTTGTCAGGGCCTGCACTTCAACAAGGAAAGGCCGTGTTCCTTCAATAACGGCGGTTATGGCTGACCCGAAGCCGTCTTCCTTTCGGCCTTCAAGAAAAAGACGCGATGCGTTTTTCACTTCTTTAAGTCCGATTTCTGTCATTTCAAAAAGTCCGACTTCATTCGTGGAGCCAAAGCGGTTTTTTAGACATCTGACGATTCTGAAATTCTGAAACCGTTCGCCTTCTATCAGTACTACCGTGTCTACCAGATGTTCAAGGATTTTTGGGCCGGCCAGATTACCGTCTTTTGTCACATGTCCCACGATCAGTACCGTGACGCCCTTTTTTTTTGCCAGGCTCATCAGTGATTCGGTGCAAAATCTTACCTGGTTTATGCTTCCTGCTATTGATGGCATTGCGGCCGATGAGACCACCTGTATTGAATCAATGATAAGGAATCCGGGTTTTGTCTCGTCCACCGTTGCAAGGATGTTTTCCAGGTTGGTTTCAGATATCAGGCTGATGTTTTCATTTTTGATCCCCATCCTCCCCGCCCGCATCGCGATTTGGGCGGTTGATTCTTCTCCGGATACATAAAGCGCCTTTTTATCCATCAGTGAGTCCGCCAGGCTTTCGCAGATTTTCATGGTCAGCGTCGATTTTCCTATTCCGGGCTCTCCGCTCATTAAAATAAGGCTTCCTTCAACAATTCCTCCTCCAAAAACGCGATCCAGTTCTTCAAGTCCTGTTGATACCCTTTTTGTGATGGTTGGGGTTTGTGTTAGGGCGAGTGTCGGTTGAGCCAGCCCGCGATGATCTCTGTCCGTTCCGGAAGCGGTCACTTCTTCATAAAATGAATTCCAGGCGGAGCAGTCTGGGCATTTCCCAAGCCATTTAAGTGAGGTGTTCCCGCATTTTTCGCAGATGTAGCTTGTCTTGAGTTTCATATTGGTGATGATACGATTTATATCATCAGGTGCAAAAATTATCCGCTTGAATCAAACCTGATTAAATGTTAGTTTGTTGTTCGCGATTTTTGAAAAAGCGTAAGGTCAATCCAGACAATAAGGTGTTTGCTTCGCAAACTTTTATTGGTAGGCATGCTCTCTACGCTCGCATGTCGGGTCTGTAGCTCAGCTGGTAGAGCAGCTCCCTCTTAAGGAGACGGTCCTCGGTTCGACCCCGAGCAGGCCCACCAAAATTACCCGATAAAGTCAGTATCAAGCACGCAATGGATGAAGTCGCGTGTTTTGTAGGTTTCAGAAATCCATGTGTAGGATTTGGATTTTCAGATGTTGGTTTGAAAGGTGACTTTTTTGTCCGTTAGGCCAGTCCGTTCTTGTTTGATATAAATAGGGTTTTGCAAATTAATGGTCGTGTATTTCATCATGATGTTCGGTTTTGGCCGGGGCGGGTGAGTGCGCGGTATGGCTTTCGTGGGAATGGTTGTTACTTTTTTTAATTGCGCCAAGAAATCCGGTAAATATTTCTTTTATGCCATTGAATACTTTACTGGCCGCGATTCTTACGCTTGATATGATTTTAGAAATGCCGTCAAAAAGTGTTTCAACCGCGCTTTCCTGATGGTGGGAACTTTCGGCATCGTGGCTTGTTTCGGCGTGTGCGGACATGGTGTGTGAATTAGACTGGTTTATATATAAAATATATCGATTATTTCGTCAATACCAGGGTATGCTTTTATTGAATGAATGATGATTGCCGGCAAATTTATTTCTCCTCAAATTTTTCTACCCGATATGTTTCTACTTCCGGGTTTCCCTCTTTCCAGGTGTATGGATCAAGTCCGGCTTTGATGCAGAGACTGCACATGAAAGCCTCTTTGTCCGTTAGCTCCTCCCATACCTGGGGAAGGTAAGTGGCCTTTTGAAAACCTTTGCTTAATGTTACCCCGTCTAGCAGGGGAGTGATTTTGCTTAGAAGGTCTTGCGGGTCGGAATATGAAATTTTTTCGGGCGTGCCAATAACTGATATTTCGATTTTAATACTGTCCAGTTCGTCCTTTTGCAGAGGCATAAATCGTGGGTCCTTGAATGCGGCGCTGATGGCGTTTTCAATTATGTCCTTGAATAGCGGCATGATAGTCGTCAGGTGTCCGATGCATCCTCTAAGTTGGCCGACATGGGTGATGGTTACAAAAACGCACCCCGGTTTCTTAAGGTATGGAGAGATCTGTTTTGCTGAAATTTTCGGTGGTTTGCCCGTTTCCAGATATGTTTTTATCGCCGTGCGGGCCAGGGATAGCATTTCTTCTTTTTGGGCGTCATTATACATATTTATTTCAGTAGATTAGAAGGGAAGCATATCCTACCACTGCGCTTTTGTTTCCTGCGGTATCGCCGGAATTGCGGTAATCCAGCAGTCTGATTTTTGCGCCGATATTTTTTGCAAGGCTCATCGCCGTTAGTATGCCGGTTTGCCCGCAGGCGTCGATCAGATTTCCTTCTTCAGTTTGCAGGCCGGTGACGATTTTCAGGCTTTTGCGATCCTTATCCACCGCTTCATTATAAGGAAGATAATGCGAAAGATCGGAAGAGATGACGAAAATATTATTCTCTTTTCCGAAGAATGTTTGCAGTCTTTTCGCCAGGATCCAGGGGTCAATCTCTCCCAGCAGGATTGGGACGATCTCAAAATCGGCAAGGCATTCCTGCAGGAATGGCAATTGGACTTCAATACTGTGTTCGGGAAGATGAGATTCGGAGGAACGGTCAAATATTTCGTCCTGATACAGTGATCTGCAAATCGGCAGGTTGACTTTGACTTTACCGAGTGGTGTTGCGAATGAATCAAACATGCCTATTGACGCAGTGGTATGGACAAAATGCGCCGGCCCAAGAATGAAAACGATTTTTTTTCCGGGATTGGCAGAGTCAAAAGCCTTGATCTGTCTGTAGGCAAATCCTGCGACTGGGCCCGAATAGGCATATCCGGCGTGGGGAACAATTACTCCTTTCAGATTCGCGGATTTGAAGTCATTTGCCGCATCAATGAAGCTGTTCACTTCTTTGCGCAAGGTTTCCTGGTTTGACGGGTAAAATCCGCCCGCGACGGCTGCTTTCCTGTCCATGTCGTTTGGCTAAAATCTGCCTGGTATCTTATGTCCGCAATGGGGGCATTTGTCCCCGTTAAGGTTGTCAGTCACTTCATATCCATCCCTCTCAATTACGGTTTTGCCGCATTTTGGACAGACAGTGTTTTCAAGTTCTTCGCTGCGCACATTGCCCACATAAACATGATTCAGGCCCGCTTCCTTCCCGATTTTATATGCCATTTTCAGGGTTTTTAACGGGGTTGGAGGATCCGTCATCTTGTAGACGGGAAAATATCTGGAAATGTGCCAGGGCATATCGGGGCTGATATTTACCAGAAAATCGGCCAGGCGCTTAAGTTCGTCTTCGGAATCGTTATGGTTTGTCACAATCAAGGTGGTTATTTCCTGCCAGATGCCGTTTTTCCATATCCATCTGATGTTTTCCTTGACCGGTTCAATCTTTCCTCCGCAGATTTTCAGGTAATAATCTTCGGTGAAAGCTTTCAGGTCGGTGTTGATGGCGTCAAGGTAAGGCCTTATTTTCTCCAGCGCGGCTCGGTTTTCAAAGCCGTTTGAAACATAGACTGTGTGAATGCCGTTTTCTTTGGCCAGCCTGGCGGTATCGTAGGCGTATTCAAAAAATATTCCCGGCTCGTTGTATGTGAATGCCACCGAAGGGATCTTGTTTTCAATGCATTGTTTAATTATTTCTTCGGGTGGGAGCTCGATGCCCGCTGCGACTATTTCGGCATCGTCGTGGGTTTTGTGATATTGGGAAATGTCCCAGTTCTGGCAAAAATCACAGCGAAAATTGCATCCCATCGTTCCAAATGAGAAGACCGGTGTGCCCGGATAAAAATGGAAGAGGGGCTTTTTTTCAATCGGGTCAATATTAACGGCTGACGCTCTTCCGTAAACAAGCAACTGCAGTTTTTCGCCTTCGTTTTTCCGGACACCGCAAATACCTTTATGCCCGGGGCTTATCCTGCAGAGGTGGCTGCAGGCAAGGCATTGAACGATGCCGTTTTTCAGCGGTTTGCTCATCCACGCATCATGCATGATTAATTACTGATTAATGACATAATGCTGAAAATTTTTTAGTAATATCTGCTTTGCAAATTGCAAAAAATATTAGCAAGACCGATTGTATTGTGTTGGTGCCAGGGGCGGGAATCGAACCCGCACGATATTGCTATCACGGGATTTTAAGTCCCGCGCGTCTACCAATTCCGCCACCCCGGCTCGTCGCGTTTTTGCTTCATCCTTCGCATCTCACTTCGTGATTTGCTTCGGATTTCACAATACGCTCCTCTCCCCAAATGGTTCGCTGCGCTAGCCCCATTTGGGGGCCCCATTTTTGCTTTTTCACTTCAGCTTAAACGATTTCACCATTTCTTCAATAGTCTTTATTGTGCTGTCATTTTCTTTGGGTGAAGCTCCTCCGGTAACGATGTATGCGGCGTTATCTTTGACCGCGTATGTCTGAAGATATCTCACCAGCTTTTCTTCCGAAGATTTTTTTGCCTGAAAGTCCGCAAAAAATGTTGGAAGTTCTTTTCCTCCGATGCTGATTTTGGCTTCGTCGCGCCGTGATTCTTTGTAGTCATATAGACCGGTTTTTTCTCTGTTCAGTACCATTTTGGCGTATTCCAGATTGTCCACCGGTTCCAGCAGGCTGTTTTTTATGATGACGACATTTGCCGTAAAGGTTTCGTTTTTTACGTTATTCCTGAATACGACCACGGTTTCACCGGGGACAATGGATGTAAACTGTTTTTCTCCAATCACTTCCCATTCTTTTGGGATCGTGATCGTAAAGGCGGCGGTTTCGTATGCTTTGCTTTTATCGTCTGTGGGGGTGGCCTGCGATGAGCTCGATCCGCCGAGGTCAATGCAGCCGGCGACAGAAAAAAACAAGATTCCGGACAGAATCGTCAGCAATGCTCTTTTTGGAAAGGTAATAATCATATTTGGTTTTATATGGACTGGTCAATTGTAAAATATTGTATGTGCAGTGTCCAGTTATTGGGTGGGAACTTGCTGGAAGTGTGCAATTAATTTATTATTGGCATGTATTTATTTTGATTCGGATCTTATGGATCAACTTCGGGTCGGTATTTTGGATTTCTCCAATGTCAATCCTGTCGTTTCAACCGTTGTGCAAAGATTATCGGGCGGCAAAGCGGGGAGGGCTTTTAATCCCAATCGTCGTCTTCAGGAGGCCATAAAAGCACAGGGTCACAGGCCGGTGGTCTATAAGGTTGAGAATTGTCAGATGTTTTTTGATATCAGGAGGGCTGAGATTCTTTACGAAAATAAGATGGTTAAAGGGTGTGATGTGCTTTTGCCGCGCCTTGATTTTTGTGAGGGGATTGATCTTGAAATCTCTATCATTAAACAGTTCCAGTTGATGGGCATTCCCGTGATTAACAAGTATTTGCCGATTGCCAGGGCAAAAAATAAATTGAGAACAATGCAGGTACTGACGAAAATGAGGATTCCGGTCCCAAAAACAATTGTGATCAGAAGGTTTGAGTATCTGGATAATGCGGTAAAAAAGGTGGGGGGGTATCCCATCATAATCAAGTCGCCGTTTGGTACGGAGGGAAGGGAAGTCGTGATAATAGAAAGTCGCAGGTCACTTTATTCCGCTTTGGATATCATTTGGAAGCAATCACAAAGCGGGATCATCCTCATCCAGGAATATATTTCCGAAGCTACAGGGAGTGATTACCGCGCATTTGTCGTTGGGGACCGCGTAGTGGCTTCGATGAAACGCACTGCTCCGGAGGGGGATTTTCGGTCCAATTTGAGTCTTGGCGGATATGCTGTCCCGGTAAAATTGTCTTCCGAGGAGGAAAGTCTGGCTGTAAGGGCGACGAGAGTGCTTGGTCTGGATGTTTGCGGAGTGGATATATTGCGCGGCAGGAGCGGGCCGGTAATTCTGGAGATGAATGCCAATCCCGGGCTTGAAGGAATCAGTAATGTAACCGGTATCGATGTGGCGGGGGAGATGATACGGTATGCCGTTTTGGTTGCTAATAAAAATATGCGAAAATGAATAATCGAAAAAAATTGAGGATTGGGATCCTGGATTTCAGCGGGGTCGATGTTGCGACCGTTACGACCGTTGGAATGTATAAAAAAGCCAATCCCGGGCTTGTCCTGCGCGAGGCGATAAAAAAAAGAGGCCACACGCCGGTCATATATAAGGTTGCAAAATGCCAGATGTTCTTTCACGGCAGAAAAGCGGAGATTCTTTACAACGACAAGAAAATCAAGAATTGCGATGTCCTGATACCCCGCGTTTCCATTAACAGGGATGTTGATCTGGAAATTTCCATAATCAAACAGTTTCAGTTGATGGGTGTTCCGGTATTGAATGAATATTTGCCGGTTGCCAGGGCGAAAAATAAGTTAAGGACTCTTCAGATTTTGACAAAAAAGAATATCCCGGTTCCAAAAACGATTGTTGTCAGAAAACTTGAATACATCGATGAGGCCATCAAGAAGATTGGCGGCTATCCTGTTGTTTTGAAGACGCCATTTGGGACATGGGGAGCGGGTGTTGTCCTTGTGGAAAGCCGCAGGTCAATGTATTCGGCTTTGGATATCATCTGGAAAAACCTGTTGAGCAATATAATGCTGATTCAGGAATATATCGCTGAAGCTTCCGGTACGGATTACAGGGCTTTTGTCGTTGGTGACAAGGTTGTTGCATCCATGAAAAGGACCTCAAAAACCGGTGATTTCAGGTCCAACCTTCATCTTGGCGGGGAGGGAATCAAGGTTAAACTTACCGATGAAGAAGAGAGATTGGCGGTGAGGGCATCACAAGCTTTGGGATTGAAGATTTCAGGTGTCGATATTTTACGATCAAACAAGGGGCCCCTTATCATGGAAGTCAACGCTCAGCCCGGCACTACGGGAATTTCCAGTGTCACCGGAATTGATGTGCCTGCGGAAATCGTCAAATATGCGGAAATCTTTGCGGCAAAGAAACTGTCCGGCAAGTAGGAGCGGAACGATGTCAATTACAGCGGTTTATCCTTTTTACTGATGATTTTATCAATCAGGCCGTATTTAAGCGCTTCTTCAGCAGACATGAAGTTGTCGCGGTCGGTATCTTTTTCGATGGTCTTGATTGGTTGGCCGGTATGTTTTGCCAAAATGCCGTTGAGGCGATCTTTGGTCTTCAAGATGTGCTGGGCATGGATATTTATATCCGTGGCCTGGCCTTCTATACCTCCGAGCGGCTGGTGGATCATTACTTCCGCGTTTGGAAGAGCGTAGCGTTTGCCCTTGGCTCCACCTGCAAGCAGGATTGCTCCCATTGATGCCGCCATTCCAACACAAACGGTTGAAACATCTGGTCTGATCAACTGCATGGTGTCGTAGATGGCAAGGCCCGCGGTCACATGTCCGCCGGGGCTGTGTATGTATAGAGTAATATCCTTGGTCGCATTTTCGCTTTCAAGGAAAAGCAGTTGGGCTATAACTGTGTTTGCGGCGGCGTCGTTTATTGCCGATCCCAGAAAAACAATGCGATCCTTGAGCAGACGAGAGTAAATGTCGTAGGCTCTTTCGCCCATGTGAGTTTTTTCTATCACCGTTGGAATGAGGATGCTGTTTTTTATCGGTTCGTCTGACATGAATGAGATTTTAGAAATTAAATGCATAGATTATTTTATCATATTTTCGGCTTGTGGATTGGCTAAGCGCGTTGACTGGGGTCGCCGTTATGTTTTAATTTATTTATGAGTTTAACCAATGAAGATGGGAAGGCAATAATCCTTTCATGGAAATTATTGTTGTCCCAAAATGGCCGAAAATATTATAACAGTTATCCTTTATTGTTGTCTTCCGTGGAATTATTGGTTACTGCAAGTAACTGAAAATCAGCGCTATTAAGCCTCAGTAATTATTTTCTTCAATTAGTATTGACTTTGCTTAATCGCTTCCCTAAAATTGCCCTGCTATTTTGAGCATGACTCATTTGGCTTGGCCTGTTCTTTAACATTCAGGATGCAGTAGAGAAACTATGCCCCGTCCTTCATTTCGTGCAAACGATGTGGAGAGACGGTCATGACTAAATATTACAAACTATTTTATCTGAAGAGTTTGATCCTAGCTCAGGATTAACGCTGGCGGTGTGCATAATACATGCAAGTCGTGCGCCCAGCACTTTGGTTTTAATCGGTAAGTATCGATTGACATCAAAGTGCTGGGAGCGGCGGACGGGTGAGTAACACGTTGGTAACTGCCTCAAAGTCGGGGATAAGCCTTAGAAATAGGGTCTAATACCGGATGGTCCCGAAAGGGTAAAGCAGCAATGCGCTTTGAGAGGTACCTGCGGCCTATCAGTTAGTTGGTGAGGTAACGGCTTACCAAGACTATGACGGGTAGCTGGTCTGAGAGGATGATCAGCCACAATGGAACTGAGACACGGTCCATACTCCTACGGGAGGCAGCAGTAAGGAATCTTTCGCAATGGGGGAAACCCTGACGAAGCAACACCGCGTGGAGGATGAAGGCGTTTTCGTTGTAAACTCCTTTTCTGAGGGAATAAATCTGAAGGTACCTCAGGAATAAGCGACGGCTAACTACGTGCCAGCAGCCGCGGTAAGACGTAGGTCGCGAGCGTTATCCGGAATTATTGGGCGTAAAGAGTTCGTAGGTGGTTTGTTAAGTTGGATGTCAAAGCCTTGAGCTCAACTCAAGACAGGTGTCCAAAACTAGCAGACTAGAGACAGGCAGAGGCAAGTGGAATTCTGTATGTAGGGGTAATATCCGTAGATATACAGAGGAACACCAAAAGCGAAGGCAGCTTGCTGGGCCTGTTCTGACACTCAAGAACGAAAGCGTGGGGAGCAAACGGGATTAGATACCCCGGTAGTCCACGCCCTAAACTATGATCACTAGGTGTTGGAGGTCTCGACCCCTTCAGTGCCGACGCAAACGCATTAAGTGATCCGCCTGGGTAGTACGGCCGCAAGGTTAAAACTCAAAGGAATAGACGGGGACCCGCACAAGCGGTGGAGCATCTGGTTTAATTCGATAGTAAGCGAGGAACCTTACCATGGTTTGACATCCCGCGAAGTCTGCCGAAAGGTGGATGTGCCGTAAGGAACGCGGTGACAGGTGCTGCATGGTTGTCGTCAGCTCGTGCCTTGAGGTGTTCGGTTAAGTCCGTAAACGAGCGCAACCCTTGTCCTAAGTTGAATTTTTCTTAGGAGACTGCCGGCTCTAAGTCGGAGGAAGGTAAGGATGACGTCAAATCAGCATGGCCCTTATACCATGGGCGACACAGGTGCTACAATGGCCGGTACAGTGGGCTGCGAAGGAGTAATCCGGAGCTAATCCCTAAAAACCGGTCTAAGTTCGGATTGAGGGCTGCAACTCGCCCTCATGAAGCTGGAATCGCTAGTAAACGCGTATCAGCCATGGCGCGTTGAATATGTTCCCGGGTCTTGTACTCACCGCCCGTCAAGTCATGAAAGATGGGGGTGCCCTAAGTCCCCTTAGCAATTTAT
>Ga0209668_10000090_pt1 | contig 35605 bp, 43 predicted proteins | sample FrelakmetPLP11PL_FD_187150 | JGI IMG/M metagenome (GOLD analysis project Ga0209668, IMG submission 187150) | Freshwater lake sediment microbial communities from the University of Notre Dame, USA, for methane emissions studies - PLP11 PL (SPAdes)... | ecosystem: Environmental > Aquatic >...
CTGTTAAAGCATACAGGAACCTATGTGTTTGACTTCCAAGCACAGGATCAACTGTACAAGGATTTACATGCTATGGCACAGGCCAATGCAGGTGGCGTAGCTGCACCTGTAGATGCGCCTGCGGCAACCCCTGCTCCAGCAGTATCAAAAGTGCTGGCCAGCAGTAAAAAAATCGAAGCTAAAAAGAAAGCCAACAACAAATAAAAGTTTTCTGGATTGAAAACTCAAGAGCCGCTTTGATAGCGGCTTTTGTTTATCCGGTAAATACATACTATGAATATTCTGGAATTAGATTCTTATAATCTTGCTGACGCTGTCAAATTTAATGATCAGTTAAACCCTCGTTTGTGGGGTGCAGACGAGCATCTTCGCCCAGAAGTGCGTGAACGTCTACTAGAAATAGCCCAAGATTTCCGCGAATTCTTAGGTGTCAAAGACCTAGACTTACAAGACATTACCATCAGCGGAAGCAATGCAGCATACACTTATACACCCAATAGTGATATTGATCTGCACCTTGTAGTCCGCATGCCAGAAGATCCAGTATACCGTGAGCTGTTTGATGCCAAGAAGTTTCAATACAATGAACAGCACAATATCAAAATTGGCGGCTACGATGTTGAGCTGTATGTTCAAGACGCAGACCATCCACACATCAGTCAAGGCATTTACAGTGTTGCAAACAATGACTGGGTACAAGTGCCACGCAGAGTTAAATCTGTAGTAGATGACACTAGTACTAAAAACAAATTTGAAACAGTAGGACATCAGATTGAGCGGGCCATAGCGTCGGGCAGTTTAAAACGTATCACACGCATGGCTGAAAAGATTAAAAAGATGCGCCAAACTGGACTTGAGAACCACGGCGAATTTGGCCCAGAGAATTTGGCATTTAAAATGTTGCGTAGTCAAGGCAAGATTAAAGAATTATATGATGCTCGCAACGCCGCCAAGGATCGCGAACTAAGTCTCAAAGAAGAACCTAAGAAACCATTTGTGTATGGATTTAAAGAAGACGCTGGTATGACCTGGGACGGAGTAGATCCAACTACCTGCATGTTCTTGAATGAACAAGATCCAGAACTGAGTGATGAAGAAATACTAAAAGACTTTATTGATTTTTGTGCAAAAGAATTAAAAATTGATCAACTGCCTGTAATTAAATTACGCAAAGATCCGCAATGGTCTGTAGTTAATAAAACATTTGGTCGCTATATTAATGATAAACATTTATTAGAAGTGGCATGGGGTCAACGTCATATCATGGACATACTCCGTACTGTAGCGCACGAACTTACACATCGCCATCAACACGAACGTGATGGTGACCGCATGGGACCTGATGCTGGTGAAACTGGTAGTCCTTATGAAAACGAAGCCAATGCCCGTGCTGGTATCTTAATGCGCGACTATGCTCGCCTACATCCCGATTACTTTGCTGTTGGCCAAGTTGAAGAACCAACTGATGTTGATCAACAGTTAGATGAGAGTTTAAAAACCACTGCTGGTGCTACCGCTGTGGTAGCTTGTTTGTTAGCCGGTGGTGGACTAAGTGGCTGTGCCACTCAACCACAACAAACTACACAACAAGTGTTGCGTAATGCACAGGATGTTGGTCGAGTTACTATGGCTGCTAAAAACATCACTCGTGCCAATACTCAAGCCGAGGCGCGAGCAGAAATTGATACTGTGTTACGTGCTGGAGCTGGCGGCTATGGATCCGAAGGTGCGGCCAATGTTAGTAATATCTTAAGAATCTGGCGCAAGTTAAAAGGCAATCCACCGGTACCAGCAGAATCAGAGCCACCTGAGTATGGTCCTGCTGAACCACGTCAACGCATACGTCAGTATGAAAGTGCATCAGGTTACATTCCTACAAAGAAACAGGCTAAAGACCCACGTTATAGCATGGCACTCACTGTGGACATTAAACCAGGACAAGTAGGCAAAGAAGCCAACAAGTTAGGATTAAAAACAGACCGGCAAGGCCATCCACAAGTGGCCAATCCAAATGGACTGGTAGAAGCATTGGCATTACAATTACAACAGTTCAAAGAAGGACGTGTTCCCAATCGTCCACTAAGTCAAGTTCCGGGTGAAGTAGAGGATGATCTGGGCAATCAAGAAGCCACAGGACCAGAGTTTCCACCTGAATGGCCCGAAGGCACCACCAAGGTTGATGTTAGCGACCTAACTGACTGGTATCGACTTGGACAAGATATCAGCGACATGGATGATGCCGACCCAGAAGATTACAATCAAGGCCCTCCGCAAACAGTAATAGTATTTCCAAGTGATGAAATTGAGCAGGGCTATTTGCCACAGTTCAAACGCCTGGGGTTAAAGACACACGATATGGATCCTGATGTCAAAGGCGGTGAAGATCTCACCGGTAAACACCAACCTAAAAAAAAGTTAGCTGAACAAGAATTAGACGAAGTACGCATGGCTCCTAGCAATTTACAGCAGTGGGCCACTAGTCCAGAAGCCCAAGGTATACGTGCTGGATTTGAAGCAGAACTAATTTTCCGCGATACTGTTAATAATGGTGACGACGATTATGATATGGAGCCCGACTATGACATGGACGAGCGTTGTGGTAGTATCCAGCAGATTATAGACTTTTTTGGCGGCGGCGATTATGGCATGAGTAGTCGTGCATTAGACCGTTTACAGGAACAGTTAGACGAAACATACTACGAGTGGTACGATGAGCAGATGCAAAAAGACTTCAACAATGAAGCTGAAGACTTAATTCGTAAAGTATTAGTAGACGAGGATGATTGGGATCTTGACAACGAGATCCAAAAACAGTTGGTCATGCAGGATGATGTTAGCGACGACGAGCTAAATGCTATTATACAAGCTGGCGAAAAAGCTCCTAAATTTACGTCAAGTAAAGAACAAATATTATATGCAGAAGCTAATCCTTTGTATGAAAAGTATTTAGACGCACAAGAAGAAGCCGAAGGCTTGTTAGATGATTTAGTAGCAGATGAGGTGCGTAAACAAGGTGCAATCTGGGATGCTGCACTAGACGATTTCCGTGACAATTACAGTCTAGATGATGACTCAGGATTCTTTGATGATACTGGACTGCGTTGGATGAGTGATGTATCCAATAATTATGATGCAGAGTGGCCATATATGACTGGTGGCGGCCATAATGATGGATCGCGTGATTGGGAAGAGATTAGCGACAGCTTAAACAAAGCTGTAGACATGCCAGTTAAAGCAAGTAGTGGCTATCACGGTACTACACGCAAAGAAGGCCTATGGATTGTGGAGCCAGACACCAGTTTACAACCAGATGATTCAGATGATTTTGGGTTAGAAATTGTAAGCCCACCAATGCCACTATTGGTAGCATTAAACAAACTACAAGAGGTGTGCGACTGGGCCAACAGTGATGAAGGCAATGCTTACACCAACAGTTCAACTGGACTACACATGGGTGTTAGTGTTCCCTACAAAGGCGGCGATGTCGACTATGTTAAATTAATCTTGTTCCTAGGTGACGAGTATGTACTACAACAGTTTGGCCGTGAAGCCAATACCTATTGTGCTAGTGCCATGAAAAAACTGCGTCAGAATGTAGGCAACAGTAATGCCCGTTATGCGGCCAATGTTACCAATGCTATGGAACTCATGCGTGGTAACTTGATCGAGTTGGCCAACAGAGAAATACAAAAAGGTGTTGGCGACAGCAAGTATACCAGTGCTCACATCCAAGACGGTTATATTGAATTCCGTAGTGCCGGCGGTGATTGGTTGGCTGAAGAGTCAGCAGACCCTGAAAAATTATCCAGTACTATGTTGCGTTATGCTCGGGCTATGCAAATTGCCGCTGACCCTAGTGCTGAACGCAGAGAATATGCCAAGAAATTATACAAGTTAATTGCCCCCAACGGCGATGATCAACTAGCATTGTTTAGCCAATTTACTGCAGGCGAACTCGATGCTGAACAACTTAAAAAGCGTTGGGCTGAGAAGGCTATTGGTACAGAAAAGAAAATGAATCAACGTTGGAAACTGTATCAAAATGTTGACGGCCGCTGGGAACCAGTTCCGGGCGGTGAGTGGAATGGTTACGAAGAAGATCAAGTTAAAAATGCTGTATGGAGCAAGTATGGTCGTGAAGCTCTTGACTCGGGTGAATATCAGTTGGTTAACATGGGCGAGCAATCGTGGGAAGTCTACGATGTTAAAACTGGTAAGACACTTGAAATAGTCAAAGGCAAGAGCAAAGGCGAAGTTGCCGATCAAGTGTATGACAAGTATGTGGATCAAGGTATCGGCTTTCAAGTTCGTCCTTACGAAGATCCAGCAACTATGACACCACGTGCCAAGTTGGCCAAGCGTATTGTTAAACCAAAAGAAAAAGCTGACTGGGATGTTATTTACAAGCCAACAGGCCGTGTAATTGATAATATCTTACATGTTGATAAAGAATCAGCACAACAATTATTAAAGAAAGTAGCTGTGCTGCACGACTTTAAGAATGCAGATGATTTAGAAATACGTCCACAAACAGCTGAAAAACCACAAAGTGCAGATGATCGCCAAGACAGTACAGACTTACAAGCAACCTTACAAAATACCGAACGTGGCGAGTGGGAATTTTATCGCACAGAAACAGGCAATGTGATTGATCGTGTAAATGATGCTAGCCGTATGCAGGCTAATGCAGTTCGTCAAGATATTGTTCGTAGATACGGACATCCTGATGCCAGTGTAGGTATGCGTAGAGTTGATCAATCGGGTGTTCAAGATGTTGGGCCCAATGTAGCACAAAACTTTGCCGAACCTGCTCCAGTAGATGCTACAGAAGTTCCACGTAATTGGGAATTTGTAGATCGCATAACTGGCCGGGTTATTCATAATATGACAAATGCCAGTTACAACCAAGCCAATGTAGTGCAAGATAATCTTGAGCGTCAAAACCCTGATGCAGACATATACCTGCGTAGCGTAGCCAATTTAGAAGAAAATTTTGCTGATGGGCGCAATCCACAAGATAAGGGCGATAGTGCTCGTCACGGAATACCCAAAGGTGCTAGTATTAGCTGGTTAGAACAAAACAAACATGCCAAAGGTCGTAAAGGTGAATTAATCCGTTGGCAGTTAAATATGCGTAAGGGAAAGAAAAAATGAAAGCTAGTGAATTTATAACAGAAATTAAAAAAGGTCAAAAGGACGCCAATGGTGTTACTAAGTGCTGGCCTGGATACGAAGCTAGTGGTACTAAGAAGGGCAAGAACGGACCAGTGCGTAATTGTATAAAAAAAGAAAATCAAGAACTAGATGAAGAATTTGATCTTATCGAGTCTATTATCAATCAAATTGCTGATCATAATGGCGTAGATGCAGACGTAATCTGGAAAGACTTAGAGTCATTAACAGAAGATGAATTATATGCATTTGCTGTAACTTCACAGCTTAACGAAGACTGGCAAAAAGTTAATAAAAAAGACAAAACAGATGGCATGAGTAAGAAAGCTGTTAGTGCTTATCGTCGTGAACACCCAGGCTCAAAATTAAAGACTGCTGTAACTACTAAGCCTAGTAAACTTAAAAAAGGCAGCAAAGCAAGTAAACGTCGTAAGAGTTATTGCTCACGTAGCCGTGGTCAAATGAACATGCACAATATTAGCTGTGCTAAGACTCCAGACAAAGCTATTTGCAAAGCACGTCGTCGTTGGAACTGCTAATGAGATTTAAAGAATTCATAACTGAATTTAAAAACCGTGTCAATCGAGACGGCATTACCATTGAGTATGAATTTCATAAAACCTATCCAACTTCCAAAGATAAAAGATTATGGGTCAAAGCACTCGACGCCGGTGGTAGAGAAATGGGTTCTGTAAATTTTCGTAGCATTGGCAATGAGTGGGAGGGCGATGATTTATACGTAGACGATCGTTTTCGTGGGCAAGGTATTGCCACTATAATGTATGATTTTGCTAAAGAAACACTTGGACGTATTGTTCCGAGTCTTGCTCAAACTGACAACGGCAAATCATTTTGGCAAGGAAAAGAAGTATGGGAAACCAAGTTAGATGAGCTCAACTATCCTGACGAACTCAATGTAAGTGATGCCTTACAGCAACACTTTATTAAACGTGGCTATCAAGTTGCCGGCGAAGGACGTGATCAAATAGCATTTGAAAGTCCTCGTGGTACTGTGGTCAAAGTAGTAGGTCTTGGTGATACCCACCGTGAAGATGTTGTCCGACAGTATGTCAAGTTCTTTGTGGCCAATCAACGCAATCCCTACTACCCACGCATATACAACACTGGTGAATTTCCAGTGGGCGATGAAACTTATTTTGTGTATGAACAGGAATACTTAACATACATATCCGACGAAGAAGAAGTGCTAGAATATATAGAAGACCTAATGAAAGCAGTGCCTCGCGGTGAGCAAGCAATACACGCATTCCAACAAAATCGATCCCTGCCAAAATCACTAGACTCAGGTGAAGTTGACGGACTTGTCATGGCCACCCAAGATCTTGAAGATCACCTGGGCGGATCTGCATCCTTGGATTTGAGCATGATTGAAAACATACGCCGCCGCAACAACGGACACTTGGTTATTATGGATCCTTACAGTTTATGAGATTAAGAGAATTTGCACCCAGTCCTGAGCGTGATGACAACGATGATGTTCCAGATCAGTTAGTAGTGCTGGCCAATCGCTGGTGGAATGCCACGGATCGACAACCTCAAATTGAACACGTATTAAACAGCTTAGGATGGAGCATACATCAAGTTGAGTCAGAAGATGATGCGGTTCAACTACAGCATCGTGATGGTACTACTTACTTTATCAGTGCTGATGATTTTGATCCTGATCTATTTGAAATAAGCGACGATCTACGCCGTAGTTATTTAAGCCGCGCCGGCAAGCATGTAGACCGTAGACTCGACCATATGGCTCGTGTGCGTGATAGACTTAACAAAGGTTATGAGATCTATCACGCTGATCGTCCTGCCAACGGTAAGGCAATTGTAGATCGATTTGAAGCCGATACACCGGCATTGGCACGACAGTACTATGAACGGTTTATTCACAACTACGAGTCGGATGTGGACTTTGATTTAAGATTGCGTCGTGCGACTGGCCTAATGGAAATAGCCAAGATACCACAAGGTGATTTTGGAGATGCTGATACTATTACTCCGCCCAAGTATGCGGTAAAGAAAAAAGAGTTGCCTGGTGGTAGCGGATTTACCTATGCTGTGGGCAAACCCAACGCAGAAGATTTAGAAATCATGATCTTTGATGGCGATACACTAGCTGCAGAACTTGATTTGTTTTATACCCGTGATGAAACTGACGCTTGGAGAGTTAGCACTGTGGCTGTTGATCCCAAATACCGTAGTCGTGGCCTGGGCAAAGCCTTGTATGGTATTGCTCTAAGCATATTACGACTTACTTTAGAAGCTGGCGATACACAGACCAAGCATGGACAACGCATGTGGTTAATGTTGAACAGTATCCCCGGAGTTGAAGTCATGGGCTACAACATGGAACGCACTGAAAAATACAAACCCCGTCCGGGTGATAAAATTATATCACAAGCTAAAGACTGGACAAGATATACGTTTCCTGTAAAACCAGGAACACACAGCATGCGTAGTGGACGTCATGGCACTGGTATGTATACCAGCCAAGCAAGCATGATAGCAAAGTGGACAGGCCGATGAGATTCTACGAAATATTGGAAGCTAAAAATCAAAACACAGCCGTGGCTGCTAAACTATGGACTGCTCCTGTACAGATTCGGCAACCAGGCTATGTTGGCCGTATTGATGTTACTGTTACAGCACCCAACGCACAACTAGCCCGTCAGTTAATGAAAGCACAATATGGTGTACAAGACTGGCACGTGGGTTCAGTAAAAGAAATAAAATAACTGTACTCGGTTACCTACTGGCGAAATAAACCCCGCTAAATACAGCATGACCAAACAATTTGTTCGTGTGATGACTGATGTATACTGTGACTGGGCAGATGAAAATCCCATTTATCGTGTGTATGTCAATGATGAGCTGTTTGGTGAACGCAAGTGGCGCACTCCAGATGACCAGTATCTTGAAGAAATGATACAGATCAACGGTGAGCCAGGAGATTATGTAATAAAATATGAATTGGTTGGACCCAAAACAGCCAGATTAAAAGTTGAAAATTATCGTGTTACACGTGGGCCCGGTAGAATTACAGATAATAAAGTAAGAATATACAATAACAAGTTTAGTATTTTAAGGAAAAACAATGAGAGCCAATGAATTTATTGTGGAAGAAGCCAGTACGTGTAGCACTACCAGTGGTAGTATAGCCACAGTAGCACAGCCACTAGGTGAGTTGATCACAAGAAATGGCGGATCTTTCTTTTCTGGTAAATACATGAATAGCGCGGATCCGTATCCAAATACACCTGCCTATATGAAAAAAGGAAAGAAACGCCGTGCTAGCTGATTTATTGAAAACTTATTTGGCATCAACTTTTGCTTATTACTTAAAAGCACACTATTTTCATTGGAACGTCGAAGGTCCAGACTTCGGCGAATTACACGAATTTTTCAGCAACATCTATGAAGATGCATTTGGAGCAGTAGATCCTATCGCTGAATATATTCGTACCACAGAAGAATACGCACCTGGAAGCCTCTCACGCTTTCATGAATTAACACAAATACAGGACCAGACCAAGGTTCCTCGTGCCCGTTTAATGTTAGAAGAATTACTCGCAGATACACAGACCATGATTGATCTAAGCAAACAAGTTTTTGATGCTAGTACAGCAGAAGGTCGTGAGGATGTAGCCAATTTTGCTGCTGAGCGCCAAAGTGCTCATGGCAAGTACAGATGGCAATTACGGAGTTATTTGAAAGACGCAAGGGCATGATCAATGGCACAAGACCATAACAACATTTACACTATTGTAGAGAAGTTGGCTATCCTTGAAGGACGCCTTACTCCTACCACTGTGAAAAAAGGTCTTAACGCACAACAACAATCAGTGCCGCAAATGCCTGCACTGTTCAAAGCCAAAACACAAAAAATCCTAGGCGGTGACCCTAGCGAAAAGAATCCTATGTCAGGTTATGCTGTAGGTGGCTGTGAAGAAAGCATCCGAGAAGATGAAGTAGCCGAAGATGTATTAGATAAAGTTAAAAAATCATTTACAGACTTTATTAAAAGTGTAGAAGATAAAATTGAAGATTCTGATATTAAAGAAAAGAAAAACGGCGACAGTGATATCAAGCAAAAAGACAAGCAAGATCGAGATCTCGTTGCTAAAGATGATCACGAAATTGATCCTCCAGAATTTGACTCTGACGTTGAAGAAGGCGAAGATAACGAAGACGATCAACAAGACTTACCTAGCGACTATGCTTATCAACGTGGCGAAAGCCCGTATGATGCACCAGAACCACAAACAGAATCGGCACCAGTTAAAACTTTAACTAACGAATGTGGTCTATGGGAAATGCATGGTAACGAGCGTGACGGATTTGAAGTTCGCCGTGCTGGACGTAGCTTACCTACTAGATTTAAAAACCTTGACCAAGCCCAAATGGCCGTGGAAATGTTTGCACATCACCGTCGTAAATCCGACGAGTCACAAGATTACATGGAAGAACGATAAAAATGTTTGCATTAGACCTATTCAACAACGATTATGAACGACGCCTTGCAGAAGGTGCTGTTGACCAATTAGAACAACGTCGCATTGACGACTTGGCTATGAAAATGGACGACTTGGTTGCTCGTGCAAAACAGGTTAAAGATCCTGAACACAAGGCTGCATTGGTCAAAGAATTCCAAAAAGTTAAAGCTGAACGTGACAGTTATTTCAAAATCAAAGATGAAGGCATGGGTTATGGCGGTTTAGGGGAAGAGAATGTTAACGAAGGCGCAATGAAAGACATGCTGTGGGATATGTGTGAACGTATGGAACGCGACGAGTTTATCAATCATTGTGTAAGCGAATGGGGATGGGATCCAGTTGAAATGGGCGAATTCTGGGACAGCATCAACGGTCCTTTAGACGAAGTTGGAATTGGGCAAGACATTGTTAATCGAACAGAAAAGATGGCTCGTGCAACTCCTAGTACTCCTGCAGGCAAAGTAGCAAGCACAGTTAAGAATGCCGCCAAGTGGTTAGCTGGCAAAGGTGGTCCTGGTAAAGAAGGCCCAACATACGAAGGTAAGGATGGTGCATGGCAAACAGAAACTCCATGGAAAGAAACTCCCAAGGCTAAATCTGGCAAGCCTGTGGATCCACGCGGTGAAGTAACACATCTCAGTGATGTTGCCCGTCGTGAAGCTGTATTAAAAGCACAAGCTCAAAAAAAAAATCCCAACAAATTAGACGAAAGTCAACAGTTACATCAAGGTGATCCTATTGTGGTCACGGCACCCAACGAATTTGAAGGTGCTACAGGTGAGATTTATGAGTTTAGCCCAAGTGGTAAGTTTGTTATTGTTGACTTATACAATCATGGTAAACACAGTATGCACTTATCAGATGTTGAATACAATCAATATGCTGATGATCAAGATGAAGATGATTGGTACGACGAAGAAGATACCATGGAAGGTTGGCAGGACTTTAATAAGGTAGAGCCATATGCTGTATGTTTGGCTGGCAAGCCAGTTAAAAAGTTTGACTACTATGAACAAGCTCGTCGCTTCCACGATAACTGGAAACAGAAGTTATACCGTGAAGGCAACAAAGAAAAAGCAGACAAGATTACACTGATGCCGCTAAATCTTGATGAAGGCAAGTGGGATTATCCAAAAAGTATGACCACCATACCAAAATATGACAAAGACGCCGATGATTATTTGGCTCTACATCAAGGTGCAAAATTTGCTAGAAAAAACAAAGAAGATAGAAAAGAGTGGCGCAAGGCAGCAAAAGCACAGGCACATAAAGATTTAATGACTGGCAAAAAAGATGTAGCGGAAGCAGGGTCGCCAGCACAGCAGGCCGCTATTGCAATCGCTATGAAAAAAGCTGGCAAGAAGCCTAAGTCAGTAGATGAGGATTTTAATACTGCCTCATTGGGCGACGCAGAATGTCCCAAATGTCATCAACATGATTTATCATGGGAAGAACGCACTCAGCATGTAAGTTGCAGAAATTGCGGATCAAAATTTAAAGAAAGTGGTAAAGAAATAAAACAAGTAGACGAACTTGATGCCAGCACATTAAAAAGTTATGCAGACAAGCGTGGCGCACAAGTTGCCGCAATGCAAGCAGACAATCCTAATCCTACTACAGGTAGTAAAGAGTGGATTCAACAAGCTGTACCAGCACAGCAAGTAAGTCTTGCAAAGCGTAAGATTGCTCGTAAAGAGCGGCAAGCAGGCGTAACCGAAGACACAGGCAGTTGGATTGTGTATGATCCAGAGACTCGACAAATCAAGAAGCGTTTTAAGACACACACAGCCGGCAAGAGTTATGCCAAGGTACACGGTTTAGGATTTGCTAGTAGTGAATACTACTTTGACAATATTAAAGAAAAAGCTGTAGCGGAGGGGCAACAACCAATGAATCGTAATGCTGTAATACAAAAACTTGAAGCTATCTATACCAAACTATACCAAGACGAAGATCCAGAAAGTTATGATCTTCCTGCGGCAGTTGATTACTGGCACAGTTTGCCCGCAGATCAACTTGCTATGGAATTTGAAGATGCCATTGATAGATTAAAACAATCACGTGGTAGTATTGATGAAGCACAAACAGATTATCAAAAACGTCGTGCTCGTGAGCGTGATGTAGATGCTGGTCGTCCAGTAAAGCCATTGCCACGTAACCCACAAACTGACTATGCTCGTAAACGTGCCAAAGACAAGCGTGATATGGAACTTGGTGAAGACGAGGTCGATGATTTTGTCAAAGCCGGTGGTAAGATTACCTACGGTAAACCACAAAAAGGGCCACGCCGTCCAGGACTAAGTTTGGCCAGTCGCCACATCGGCGGTGGTGGTGATAAGATGAAGCCAAGTCGCACAGGCCGTGCAGGTGCAGCAATAGGCGGTAAGCCAGTCGGCATTAAAGAAGAACAAGATAACTCTGGAGTAGAACGTGCTATCCTTAATCGTATCATGGTTGCACATACAGACTTGTTAAAACAGTTTGGTCCACAAAAAGTTATGCAAGCCGCGGAAGAAGTTGCTTACAATGTAGGCGATGTAGATGAAATTGGCACCAGTGATGTTAGTGCTTATGTCAATCAAGTTCGACAAATTCTTGGTGCCTAATGCGGGCTAGCGACTTTGAAATTCGCAATCATGACAAACTAGACAATATTCTAGTACGTCTTTGTGAAATGGTAATCCAAGGTCAAAAACGAGATCCTGCAGAATATGGCATGGTAGCCGCAGCTGTATTAGATCCTGACAACAACTGTGTGGCTGCATTAAATTATCGTAACAATCAAGGTGATGTGCATGGTGAACGGGCCGCAATAGATGCTTATCACGATCGTTTTGGTGAGATACCCGAAGGTAGTATTATCCTAACCACCTGTAGTCCTTGCACCGAGCCCATGCTAGATCGTGTAGGATCGAGTTGCCAAGATTTGATTAATAGTACACCAGTGCATAAAGTTTACGCTGGTTACAGAGATCCTAGCCAACAGACTGAAGCTGGCGACAAAACATACCACTTAGAAATTACCGGCAATAAAAAAATACAAGCACTATGTCAAGCCTTTGCTGGTACTTGGCTCAAAGATGAATTAAACGAACTGAGTTTCTTAGGTAGCCCATGCACCAAAGACTGCTCAGGTCATCGTGCTGGTTATGCCTGGAGTCAAAGCAAAGGTGGACGTGTTGCACAAAGTCCATTTAGCCCAAGTTTTAATAATGGTAGTCAACTTCATGTGGACGGTAAGTAAGCATATGGAAGAAAATCAATACCCAGTATACCCTGAGGACAACAGTAGTGATTACCCAAGAAATCCTTACGCACCAGTCTGAGTTAGCAGAATCTAGCGGCTATAGTCTAGCGGGCAGTTTTACCCGTGATCTCATAGCCAGTAAAGTTTGGTTGCTACAAGAACTAGAAAAAATACAACAGCACTACACCACCATGTATATCTTAGGATCATGGTATGGCAATTTAGCTGTGTATATGAAGCTACAACCTACTGTTGATGTGGACCAAATTATTAATGTAGAAATTAATGTAGAAATGTTAGACACTAGTCAAAGTATTCTAGATCGAGTTGGTGCTACAAACGTCAAATACATGTTGGCCGACGCTAATAAGTTAGACTACCGACAGTTAGGTAGTGCAGGTGTAGTGGTCAATACCAGTCTAACCGAAATGCATCAAAAGGAATGGTTTGAACATATACCCAAAGGAACATTGGTTGCAATGCAGGCCCGAAATCAAGATCCTGGTGTTGAATATCACAGTGCTCAAGATATACAACGCAGATATCCTTTAAGTCAAGTCATATATCACGGTAGTATACAACTTAAAGATCCCCAAACAGAATACACACGTTATATGATCATTGGCGTGAAATAGAATACACTACCTTAGGACCTTATGGTTACTGGTGTATGCCCGGCTGCTGGGCTAGTTATTATGGGAGTCGTGCCCCGGAATGGTAACTTAAAGTGAGCTTTACCAAAATACTCTTGCTTTTTCTAAATAATACTGTATAATAGTAAAACTTACTCAGGAGATTTATATGTCAAACAATCGCGTATTTTCAGCAGACCAAACTAACAAACTTAATCAAGTAATCAACGAAGGCATGCAGGTCATGCACGAAATTGAAACACTCACAGGCGGACTTAACGATACTGTCAAGGCCATTGCAGAAGAATTAGATATCAAACCAAACATTCTTAAAAAGGCAATCAAGTTAGCACACAAATCTGAATTCGGTCGTGAACAACAGGATCACGAATTGCTTGAACAAATTTTGGTCACTGTAGGCAAAACATTATAAGTAGTAGTATGAGTCGCTCACACTACGAGCATGAATCATGGCTAACCGGCCATAAACGGAGAAAAATTTGAGTTATATAGATGCACTTTTCGATCGCGAACACGATCGCATACATGTAGTTGAACGGAGAGATGGTCGTCGATGCTATCAAGAATATCCGGCCAACTACATTTTTTATTACGAGGATCCTCGTGGTAAATTCCTAAGCCTATTTGGCACCCCGGTTAGCAGATTCAGCACACGCAACAACAAAGAGTTTCGCAAAGAAATTCGCATACAGTCGGGCAAGCAACTGTATGAGTCGGACATTAATCCAATTTTTCGTTGTTTAGAAGACAACTATAAAGGTCAAGACGGTCCCAAGTTAAACGTAGCATTCTTTGACATTGAGGTAGACTTTGACCCAGAACGTGGATTCAGCCCAACAACAGATCCATTTAATGCTATTACGGCTATTAGTGTTTATCTACAATGGCTAGAGCAAATGGTCACCCTGGTTGTTCCGCCTAAACACATGAGTCGTGAGACTGCAGACGAAATTGCTCGAGAGTTTGAAAACTGTATCATCTTTGAACGTGAGGATGAAATGTTAAAAACATTCTTGGATTTAATCGAAGATGCAGATGCAATTTCAGGTTGGAACAGTGAAGGCTATGATATACCCTATACAGTAAATCGTGTTACTCGCATTCTGAGCAAAGATGATACACGCAGATTCTGTTTATGGAATCAGTATCCTAAGAAGCGTATGTTTGAACGTTTTGGTGCAGAGAACGAAACCTATGACTTGATTGGTCGTGTACACATGGACTATATGCAACTGTATCGCAAGTACACATACGAAGAACGTCATAGTTATAGTTTGGATGCTATTGCTGAATACGAGCTCCAAGAAACCAAGACAGTGTTTGAAGGTACCTTAGATCAACTGTACAATCAAAACTTCAAAAAGTTTATTGAATACAACAGACAAGATACAATGATTCTGGCCAAGCTGGACAAGAAACTAAAATTCTTAGACCTCGCCAATACTCTAGCACATGAGAATACTGTGCTACTACAAACCACAATGGGTGCTGTGGCTGTAACTGAACAGGCCATTATTAACGAAGCACACGAACGTGGCATGGTTGTGCCCAATCGTAAAGAACGTTATAGTGATGATGATACTGCGGCTGCAGGTGCGTATGTTGCATTTCCTAAAAAAGGCATTCATGAGTATGTAGGGTCAATAGACATTAACTCACTGTATCCATCAGCAATTCGTGCATTGAATATGGGGCCAGAAACAATTGTAGGGCAACTTAGACCTGTAATGACCGAACGTTATATCAGCGATAAAATGCGTAACGGTAGTAGTTTTGCTGGAGCATGGGAAGGCTTGTTTGGGTCGCTAGAGTACGAAGCAGTTATGCATACTGAGGTCGGCACAGAAATTACCATAGACTGGAAAGATGGTGAAGAGTCAGTACACAGTGCTGCTGATGTGTGGAAAATTATATTTGACAACAACAATCCTTGGATGCTGAGTGCAAATGGCACAATCTTTACCTTTGAGAAAGAAGCTGTCATTCCTGGGTTGTTAAAACGCTGGTACGCCGAGCGTAAAGAAATGCAGGCCAAACTTAAAGAATGTACAAATGCAGACGACGAAGAATATTGGGACAAACGACAACTGGTCAAGAAGATCAACCTTAATAGCTTGTATGGTGCTATCCTTAACCCTGGTTGCCGCTTTTTTGATAAGCGTATTGGACAATCTACCACACTAACAGGTCGTGCTATTGCCAAACACATGGATGCTTATGTAAACGAATGTATCACCGGTGTGTATGATCACGTGGGCGAGGCAATCATTTATGGTGATACAGACTCGTGCTATTTTACTGCATACCCTGTGCTACAAAAAGAAATAGAAGCAGGCAACATGAGCTGGAATCGAGAGATTGCTGTACAACTGTACAATAGTATTGCTGATCAAGTAAATGAAAGTTTTCCAGGTTTTATGGAACAGGCATTCCATGTGCCAAGAGAAATGGGCGAAGTGATCAAAGGCGGTCGAGAGATTGTTGCCAGCAAAGGTTTGTTCATTACCAAGAAACGTTATGCGGTCATGTACTACGACAAAGAAAACAAACGTATAGACACACATGGTAGTCCAGGCAAAGTAAAAGCCATGGGCCTTGATCTGAAACGCAGTGACACTCCTAAGGTTATTCAAGAATTCTTAAGTGAGATTCTCAACGATGTGTTGATTGGTGCTACTCGCGAACAAATTATTGAAAAAATCCGTGAGTTTAAATATATTTTCAAAGAGCGCCCAGGTTGGGAAAAAGGGTCACCCAAGCGTGTAAACAATTTGACCAAGTATGCCAAAGAAGAAGAACGCCTGGGCAAAGCCAACATGCCAGGACATGTTCGTGCGGCAATCAACTGGAACAATCTACGCAAGATGAACAGTGACAAGTACAGTATGCAGATCGTGGATGGCATGAAGACCATTGTATGCAAACTTAAATCTAATCCCCTAGGCTGGACCAGTATTGGATACCCCACAGACGAAACTCACTTACCACAATGGTTTAAAGAACTTCCGTTTGCTGATAGTGAAATGGAAGCTACAGTAGTAGATCAAAAGTTAGATAATCTATTGAGTGTATTAGAATGGGATTTAGCATCAGCTACTAACACAGAAAACACATTCCAAACTTTATTTGAGTGGTAATATGAAACTAAGTGATCTAGTAGCGTTTCGTAATCATCTTGACTCTTTGGCAATTACTCCTATTAAAACTCAAGCCAACATCGAAATTGAAAACGTATTGAATGCTATCGAAAGCCAAGGAGAAAATGTCAATCAACACTTAGAAATTTTAAAAGCTCGCCAAGGCATCATTATAGAAAATTTTCAAAAGTTTGAACAAGAGTTTGCTGCACTCAGAAGGGATATTAATTCAACTATTGCCGAGGATGAAAAATTCTGGTTTGAAGAAAGTCGTAAACAATATCAAATCAAAATTGCATTAGACCTTAGTCAAACTATACTAGAACGCAGACTAAGTTTAACTGCTGAAGAGCAAGAACTTTTTCATTCTAGGGTATCACTATACACAAGTTGGCAACGACCTGGTCTGATTATACGGCCCGGGCGTGAAACTCTTATTAACCAAATGGTTGATAGTGATCCACTATATCTAGTAGATCGGCGCAGTGATCTAATAGAACCCGTTCTAAACGGATTTAACCCGGTTTATCAAAATCGTCTATGTGTGTATGTGGTCAAGGAAGATATTAACACAGAAATTTTAGAAGCATTGCCCAACAATCAATTTGGTATAGCACTGGTATATAATTTTTTTAATTATTGTCCGTTAGAAGTTATTAAAAAATACCTTACTGAAATATATAAAAAATTACAGCCAGGAGGGTGCGTAGTTATGACTTATAATGACTGTGATTATTGGCAAGCGGTAGTATTAGTCGAAACAAATTTCTGTACGTATACTCCCGGGCATATGGTACGAGATATTGCTCGACAGACTGGATATGAATTTTTACATACTATTACAATCAACCCAGCTAATACCTGGGTCGAACTAAAAAAACCCGGAGAGCTAACCAGTTTACGAGGCGGTCAATTATTAGCCACACCCAGTGCCAAACCTGAAGCAATCGAGATGCATCGTTTACGGTCACTGGCTAGAGAATTTAATATGGCCAACGTAGAAGCTATAGCAAAGTACAACAAAGAACAATTAGTGGATCTAATTATTAAAAGTGGCAAAGAAAATCTGCTCTAACCCATTGCAAAATCTAAATAAACCCTGTACAATTAACTTTAAGGAGAATTACATATGAGAGACCATTTATTAGACTTAGTAGAACACACACATGACCTGGGCGTTATTGACCTGGTCAAAATTACCGGCACAGACAAAGAAACCGTTATTTCTGGACTAGCTGAAGATCGTAGCGTAGTAGTAGAAGGGGCATACGCTGGGCCAGTAGCAGACTTCATTGGCAACTTTGGTATGCCTAATTTGAGCAAATTAAAAATTCTTTTGAACTTACAAGAGTACAAAGAAAATGCCGAATTAAGTCTCACAAAGAAAGACACAGGCGCACCAGATGGCATTAACTTTAAAAATGCCGCTGGCGACTTTAAAAACAACTATCGTTTTATGGCTAGTGAAATTGTTAACGAAAAACTTAAAACAGTCAAGTTCAAAGGTGTAAACTGGAACATTGAGTTTGAGCCAACTATCGCTAGTATTCAACGTCTTAAAATGCAAGCACAAGCCAATGCCGAAGAAGTTAACTTTCAAGCCAAAACAGAAAACGGCGATTTGAAGTTTTTCTTTGGTGATCATTCGACCCACGCAGGTAACTTTGTATTCCACCCTGGAGTAGAAGGCACACTTAAACGTGCTTGGTCTTGGCCTATCAAGACTGTGATCAGTATTCTTGATCTGACTGGTGATAAAACATTTAAGATTAGTGACGATGGTGCAGCAATGATCACCGTTGATTCTGGTCTTGCTACTTACAACTATATTCTTCCAGCACAATCTAAATGATTGCAGTAATTTTAGTACTCATTGAGGTTGTGGCTTTGTTTATATTAATCATTGCCTTGGCAGGAGCCATTGGTAAACTTGCAGGTAAATTCTCTGACAATGACCCAAGATAATCTAACCGTAAAACAAAACGACTATGCGGTATTCCTACCGGCTATCAGTGGGTTCTATGCTACTTACATAGGTAAACAACGAGATCCTGTAAACGGCCCTTATGTAGACCCCAAGACTCGCATGCCAGCAGGTATGCAGGACATGGAAATGATGAACTGGCTTAACAGTAGCAAAGGTCTATTTCCATACAAGTGGAGTCTATACTCAGGTGGTCATGCCAACTTAGATTTGAACAAGCAAGATTGGTCTGAGGATATGGTTCGTAGTCGTGAGCCTGGCACAGTAATGCTAGGTGACTCGGGCGGATTCCAGATCGCTAAAGGCCTGTGGGAAGGTGAATGGCGCGACCCGACCAGCCCAGAAGTTTTGTCCAAGATGGCCGAACTTAAGGCCAAAGGTGTTGAGCATATATTAGATCTTAAACCAGATGGTACACCCAAGCACGACAAGAATGGCAACAAAAAGTATGCTAAAATTGACCATGTTAAAAACTATCAAAATCTGTTAGACGCCGCACAGAAGAAGCGTGAAGCGGTACTTAAATGGTTAGATGGTGTTGCTGATTATGGCATGACCTTAGACATACCAACTTGGGTTATACATGACAAAAATGCCAGCGACAAGTGTGGAATTACTACATTAGAAGAAGCCGTAGCGGCTACCAAGTATAACAATGACTACTATATGCGTTATCGCAAAGGTGCCAAGAATGGTGGTATGAAAGTGCTTAATGTTTTACAAGGTGCTAATCATGCCGATGCAGACCGTTGGTACGACACTATGAAACACTATTGTGATCCCACTGTGTATCCTGACACGCACTTTGATGGTTGGAGTATGGGTGGGCAGAACATGTGTGATGTCCACTTGGTATTAAAACGTTTAGTGGCATTACGACACGATAACTTGTTACAAGAAGGTGTACACGATTGGATGCACTTCTTGGGCACAAGTAAATTAGAATGGGCAGTATTACTTACAGACATTCAAAGAGCCGTGCGTAAGTATGTTAATCCAAGTTTTACTATCTCGTTTGACTGTGCAAGCCCATTCCTAGCTACTGCTAACGGACAGGTGTATCATCATATTGACCTTCCACACAACGACAAATGGTGTTATCGTATGAGTCCTATTGCCGATGACAAGAAGTATAGTACAGACACTCGCCCATATGGACAAGCAGTTGTAGCAGATGGCCTAGTTGATCACTTTGACGAAAGTCCAATTAGTCTGCAATTACAAATGAAAGATGTTTGCTACTATCAACCCGGTATGCTTAACAAAATTGGCAAGGAAGGCAAGACATCGTGGGATTCGTTTAGCTATGCATTGTTAATGGGGCATAATGTTTGGATGCACTTAGAAGCGGTACAACGTGCCAACCGTGAATACGATAACGGATCGTTCCCTGCTATGATGTGGCACCAAAATGGTGATCATGCTCGATTTAAAGACATTGTAGATGCTATCTTTGCCACACCGGACCGTGCGGAAGCCGACGCTATCATCGAACACTACGACCGTTATTGGATGGACATTATCGGTACTCGTGGATTCAAAGGCAAGAAGGCCAAAAATGCACACAGCCAATTTAATGCCTTGTTTGAAGAAGATATTGCAAACAGCGAAAGCGAAGACGAAGTAGAATTTGACGAGTCTAAATTAGATAAACTGGAGGCCTAATGTCCTGGGAAAAAAGAATTAAACATTTGGAAGAAGCACACCAAGCACTCAACAAAAGAATTGATGGTTTGGAAAGCACCGGAGTATTCAACGACGTTGAAATAAACGATTTGAAGAAACAACGGTTGCAATTAAAGCAACAAATTGTTATACTTAAACAAGATCATCAACCCTCAATCCATTATAATACGGAACAAAATGATTAGAGCTGGACACGAAGAAGTAAGTTTCTTTATAGGAACCGAAGTAGAACACACTCCTGCGTTTGGGCGTCGAACATTGTTTGTAGTAGGTGTACAAGATTCGCAGATTATTCAACAAGAAGCCAAGAACAATGATTGCGAGCATATCTATTTTGGTGCCAATCAAAGTTTTCCTGGGTTAGCAACCAACGATGCAGATGGATGGCAAGATTGGGAAGTCATGGTACAAGACTGTTTAGAAGCTGGTTGGTTATGTACACTTGACTTAGATGTTGATCAAGTTGAAGGCTTGCTTGAATCAGCACTAGTAGAGTTTCACAACTTTATCCCAATGATTTCCGTTAAACTTCCTTACATTAAACAACTTGGATACAATGCTACTCTTAAAATTGATGACAAAGACTTTGCAGCAACAAACCCAGGCGTCTGGTGCCACTCGTTACACGACTTACAAAAACGTGAGGTGTTTACTGACTGGTCTAAATATACCAAGGACGAGATAATACAATGATTAGAATGATTTGGGAAAAGATGATGAAGTGGGGTTGGGATTACAATCGCGACCTACGAGATATCTCCATTGGCCTTGTAGATGATAGCATTAACGGTATTGATTTGCCAGATCCTATCACTTTTAGAGTGCAAATGGTGTCAGGCGGTACAGTAGTCGAAACACGCTGGTACGATCACAAGAAGGATAACAACATTACCAAACTTCATATTGTGACCAGCGAAGAAAACTTAGCAGAATCTATTGGTAAAATTGTAACTATGGAACTATTGCAAAAATGATACAAGCAGAACGTGAAATTATTGAACGCATCAAAGAAGCCGCACACAGACAAATATGGGTTACCTTTCGTAAGGAAGGTATTCATTGCTATCCAGCGGCTGCAACAGATCCCAAGTTAAATACAGCTGGAGAATATGATGTATCGTTCCTTGCTAATCCTCATCGCCATATCTTTCATTTCAGGGTGTCAATCGATGTCTTCCATAACGACAGAGATATCGAATTCATCCAATTCAAACGCTGGCTCGAGAATCTCTATTCCAGTAACAACTCTAATTCGGGTTCCGTTTTAGAACTAGACTGGAAAAGTTGTGAGATGATTGCAGACGACCTATATATACAAATAGCAGATCGTTATCCAGGTCGTGCTGTAGTAATTGAAGTATCCGAAGACGGCGAGAACGGATGCTCCATTAGTTATAACCTTACTCGTCCAACACACTCAACTGTAATTTAATAAAGGAAATACCATGGGCAAGCCCCAACATCGTGTAAACCCTAGAGCTGTACAAGCATTTGAAGATTTATCACTCTACTTGGAATTTTGCAAGGACTACGGATACAGATACAACGAAGCAGACTTGTACAACTTCAAGAGCTATGCTTGGCAACAGTACAACAAGTTCACACAAGGCAAGAACGCCAAGAACATGTGGGAAGAAGATACTCGCAGATTCTCAGGATACCGCCGTGCGTAAGTTATTCTACATGGGGTTGGAGTCGTATGAAGCACGATACACTCTACAACTTACTGAATGGAATCGTCGTGTATTTGATCAACGTGGACTAGATGTAGTTTATGTTCCTGGCAACACTATTGACAATACTCAAAGTATCAGTGTAGGCCAAGTGTTAGACGCCCACGGTCGTAGTTATTTTAGCATGAGCCAAATGATGAACCTGGTTCAGATGATGAGAAACGGAGAAGTTACCAATGAAGATGTTATCTATTTTGAAGACATGTTTCAACCGGGTATCGAAAGCCTACCTTACATTATGGATCAAATTCCAAGTGAGCAAAGGCCTCGTGTATTTGTGCGTTGCCTTGCACAGGCTATCGACCCTGACGATTTTGTACACGTTTGGGGCATGGCGGAGTGGATGTCGACTTACGAAAAAATGGTCAACTGCTTTGTTAGCGGCGTCTTAGCCACTAACGAAGAGATGGTTGCTCATATGCGTATTGCAGGCTGGAAGGCTCCAATCTACAATATTTCAGGATTAGCATTTGGCAAAGAAGAAGTTTTAGAGCGTATAGGTGGCTCGCAAAATATTAAACCGTTTGACCAACGCAAGATGCGTGTGGGCTTTGCCGCTAGGTTTGATCAAGAGAAACAACCAGACTTTTACATGGACTTGATTGAAATGTGGGCAACTCAAGGGCCATATCCTGTAGAGTTTGCTATATTCCAAGGCGGTCCATTGCGTAGTAATAATCAGAAGTATATAGATCGTGCTAGAAATTTACAAGCTCGCGGACTACTTACAATTTACAAGGACTTGAAGAAAAATGATTATTATAATTTGGTCAACGATAGCCGTGTGCTTTTTAATTGTGCTTTACAAGATTGGGTATCTAACACAGTATCAGAAGCTGATACTCTTGGTTGTAATGTGCTATATCCTGCTTATCGTAGTTTCCCAGAAACCTTTGCCGATGACCCAAATAGGCTCTATATCCCCTGGTCAATCGACGATGCTTTTCACAAGTTAGATAATTTGTTAAAGGCTCCACATCACAACATGGGTTTAATTAGTGACTGGACCGACGGTACTGTAGATCGTGTTGTAGACATCTTAGAAGGCAAGGGCGAACAGTGGAATCGTGCAGGCAATAGATATCGTGATCATGTGAGTCGACCCAAATATCATGTAAGGAAAATTGAAGAATGAGAGTTATTGTAACTGGCGGTGCTGGATATATTGGTGGCGAAACTGTTCTTAAATTGCTAGATGCTGGTCACAGTGTGTTTGCTATTGATCGAGTTGCGCCAGGCGAGAATCTTAAAGATTGTGGTGCTAAGTGGCTCACTGATGATGTAGTCGGTGAAATAGCTTTGGATACCATTAAAAACTTCAAACCGGATGCTGTTATTCATTGTGCAGGAACTAGTTTGGTTGGTCCAAGTCTAATTAACCCAGAAGATTATTATTACAATAACTTTATAAAAACTAAAACTCTTGTTGATTACATTGTTGACAATCAGCTTGGTGCAAGATTTATTTTTTCCAGTAGCGCAGCCACTTACGGAAGTCCCATAATGACTCCTTGCCAAGAAGTGGATCCATGTGAACCTATTAGTCCGTATGGCGAAAGCAAACTTATGATCGAATGGTTACTTAAAAGTTATCATCGTGCATATGGATTAGACTATGTGGCATTCCGTTATTTCAATGCCTGTGGCGCTGACAGTCAAGGACGTCATGGTCAAGCACCCAAGGCCACACATATTATTGCTCGAGCATTAGAAGCAATAAAAGATAACACAGGTGGATTTGTACTTAACGGTAAAGATTTTGATACAGAAGATGGAACGTGTGTAAGAGATTATATTCACGTAGAGGATCTAGCCGATGCTCACATTTTAGCTATGGATACAGCAATACCTAGCGATGTTTACAATCTAGGAACCAATCAAGGTTATAGTAATCTACAGATTTTACACGGTGCAATTAAAGTAACCGGTAAAGATCTAGAATATAGTATTGGACCACAACGTGAAGGCGATCCTGCTATATTAACTGCCGATGCTGCCAAGTTTATGAGTGCAAGTAGTTGGCAACCCAAGTTTGATCTTAAAAATATGATCGAGCATGCCTGGGTCTGGTATAACAGATGAGCTTTCAGGCTTTGTTTGATTTTGAGCAAGCGTTAGCAGACTATACTGGTGCGCCTTATGTGGTATTAACTGATGGATGTACTCATGCCCTAGAGTTATGCCTGCGCTATGACCGTCCTCAAATGTTGGCCTTTACAGCGTTTACCTATTTGAGTGTGCCCATGCTCATGCATCATCTCAAAATCAATTATGTGCTGACCAGTGAAGAATGGACTGGTGAATATCAACTGCACGGTACTAGGATTTGGGATAGTGCTCGTCGACTAGAACACAACATGTATCGCCCTGGACAACTACAATGTTTAAGTTTTGGGTGGACCAAACCTTTATACCTTGGACGAGTGGGTGCTATATTGTTAGATGATGAAACAACGTATCAGACTTTAAGTGCCTGGCGTTCAGACGGTAGAAATTTACGATTAACACCATGGGAAACTCAACAGACGTTTGGTCTTGGTTGGCATTACTGTCCTAGTTTAGAATTGTGTAAGCAAGGACTTGAAGCATTACCTAAAGTACAACCTCAAAGTCAAAAAATTGATTATCCAGATTGTAGAAATATTCAAATTGTCCATTGACATTTGCCTAAATAACCCTTATAATAGCAGTAAGACTGGTCATCCACGACCCTAACTCGGAGAAACAGAATTGACAACATTTACAAGTGAAGATTTAAAAAACGCATTAACTAGTTCTAAATTAGTAGAAGAAGCACCATATCATCCTGGATATGAAGATGCCGCTGTAAAAATGAGCGACAAAGGTTACGAAGAAGCAAACTTGGCAGATGCTATTCGCTTTAATATGAAACGTGATAAGAAACGCTTTTGGGCCGGAGATAACATCAGCGATTACCTACACGAAGGTGATAAAGAAATCTTAATCAACGAAGCCGCAGAGGCTTTTGAAAAGGTATTAGATACCTTGCTGATTGATCGTGAAAACGATCCTAATAGTAAAGGCACAGCACGTCGCTTGGCCAAGATGTATTTTAATGAAATCATGGCAGGTCGTTACGAACCTGCACCAGACGCTACAGCGTTTCCTAATGACAGCAAGGATAGATATGAAGGTATGTTGGTCGTCCGTAGTGAACTACGCAGTATGTGTAGTCATCATCACCAGCCTGTCAGTGGTGTCGCTTACATTGGCATTATTGCTGCTAACAAACTTATCGGTCTTAGCAAGTATACTCGCATTGCTCAGTGGTGTGCTCGTCGTGGTACACTTCAAGAAGAACTCTGCAACGACATCGCAAGAGAAATAATGCGGGCCACTGATAGTGAAAATGTTGGTGTTTACATACAAGCTACACACGGTTGCTGTGAGAATCGTGGCATCATGGCACATTCGAGTTTAACACAGACAACGGTTCTTCGAGGTGTTTTCCAAAAGGATCCAGCAACTAAGAAAGAGTTTATGGATAATATTAAATTGCAACAGGAGTTTGCGCCAAGATGATTGATCAAATTTTACATGAAATTTATGTATGGTGGCTCATGTTTGTTGCAATGATACAACGCCTGTTTTCATAATGACACTTGAAGAAGCTCAACAACAAAAAATAGCACCATGGGATAATGTTGTTGAAGTAAAACCCAATACTGTGATATTTGCTGATAGATACCCATGTACCCCTGGGCATTTATTATTTGTTCCGAAACAAAACAGTAATTCAAATTGGATAGTTTATGCCATGGAAGATGCTCTAGCACATGGCACTCATATGGTAGAACAAGGAGAGTGTGATGGGTTCAACATTGGCTTTAACTCTGGCACCGCAGCTGGACAGACGGTTATGTATCCCCATATACATCTTATTCCACGTAGAGCAGGCGATGTAGAAGATCCGGTGGGAGGTGTACGAAATACAATACCGGGTAAAGGAAATTATAAAAAATGATAGCACTCACAGCACTCATGTGTATACTACTTGGTTACCAAGTGACCATGCCAGCAATTGATAATGCCAAATATACCTTTACAGTACACAAAGATCAAATCATACGTATGAATACACAAAACGGAAGTTTTGAACAGTGCAACGAACATTTGAAATGTGTACCAGTTGAACAAAATAAATAGTATTACAGCGGTCTTTGGTGTCATCCCGCTTTACAAATTCTGCCACCTATGCTATAATTTAACATAGGAGAAACAGCATGAATACCATCGAAATACCAATCCCTCGACAATACAAATATACCAGTACCAAAGAATACCACGACGCATTTCCCTGCGCTTATCGTCAGTGGAGGGCCGATAGTCATTGTAACTTAATTCATGGTTACAGTTTTAGTATGAAATTTTACTTTGGTACTGACCATTTGGATGTACGCAATTGGGCTGCCGACTATGGTGGATTAAAAGAATTAAAACAAGTATTAGAAAGCCAGTTCGATCATACATTACTGGTAGCAGAAGATGATCCTGAACTTGAAACATACAAGTTATTGCAGGCAAAGAATCTAGCCAAATTAACTATCTTACCAAAACTTGGATGCGAAGGCCTGGCGGATCAATTGTATAATTTTGTAAACGGTGTTTACATTCCAGATAATTGGGGCCCAGGCGAAGCGGCACGTTTATGGTGCTATCGTGTAGAAGTACGTGAAACCCAAAGTAACATGGCATTCCGCGAGGGTCATCGCGAATGGAACGAAGATTTATTTGCCTGATAAACGGCGTATATAAATATTTGTCCAATGACAAATGAATATTCCATAGCAGTATTACTGCCCACCCGAGGACGCACTGATCCATTAAGCCGTAGCGTGATCAGTTTGTTTAACCGTTGTACCCAAAAGGATCGTGTGTTATTGATCCTGGGATTTGACGATGATGATACTGTTGGTATCAATCACTTTACCGAAAATGTACAACCATGGTTAGACGAAAATAATGTAAATTATACTGCCATGAGTTTTCAAAGCATGGGGTATGCCGGACTCAATCGCTACTATAACGAAATGGCCAAACAAGCTGACGCTGATTGGTATTTTGTTTGGAATGACGATGCTGTAATGGAAACTGCTGGTTGGGATCGAGTGATCCAAAAGTACGACAATCAATTTCGTTTGTTAAAAATACATACTCACAACGAACATCCTTACAGTATTTTTCCTATTATTCCCAAGGCTTGGTTTGATGTGTTTGGTCATTTTAGTCGTCAACAGATGATTGACGCTGAACTTAGTCACATAGCTTATCTATTAGACCTAATTGAAATTGTTGACATATATGCTATCCATGAGCGAGCAGATCTTGTTGGCGGAGTGGCTGACGAAACTGATAAGAAACGCATAAGGTTCGAAGGTAATCCCAATAATCCATATGATTTTTCCAATATCAATGTGTACAACCAACGCATGGCTGATATAGAAACCTTGGCCATATGGATGAAGGAGCAGAATTTAGATACTACATTCTGGGAAAATGTCAAAGCTGGCAAACAAGACCCATGGGAAAAAATGCGGGCAAACGACCCTAACAAACAAACAGTTCAAAGTACAATTGTCAAATGACCAAACACAATATAATAACCAGCTCATTGATTTCACAAGATTTGATCGCAGGCGGCTCTGTAACTAAGATTTTAGATTTTGGCCAACATGCCTATGCTGATACATTTGTGGCCGAAGATCAACTACACCTAAGCGAACCGGTGTTTCCATTACAGGTTTACCTAAGTCCGGAATCCGGTAGCATACAGTTGGGCTATGTTAGTAATGCCGAAGAAAGATACAATCTCTACAGTTACAGCTATACTTCAAGTAATAGTCAGACAGCCAGAAATCATTGGGATGAATATGCTTGCACAGTTAAAAATCAATTTCCCAACGCTAATTTTGTAGTCGAAATTGGCAGTAACGATGGCTATCTGATTAATCAATTCCGCAAGGAAGGTGTTCGAACTATCGGTATAGATCCCAGTACCGAAATGTGTCGCATTGCTCACGAACGCGGTGTAGAAGTTATGCCAACTCTGTTTTGCATTCCTGTAGCAGAACAGCTAGTTAAACAAGCAGGACAAGCAGATATTATTATGGCCAATAATGTTTTTAATCATGCCAATGATCCTGTAGCATTTGCTCAAGCCGTTGCCCATTTACTAAACAACAATGGTGTATTTGTATTTGAAGCACCGTACTGGTTAAGCATGCTCGAGTCTGGACGTTTTACTGACATGGTTTATCATGAACATCCTAGTTACTTCACTGTAAAAAGTGTATGGAATTTACTCAAGGCCGCTGGCATGGAAATTGTAGACTTTGACGTAGTTGACTACCACGGTGGTAGTCTAAGAGTATTTGCCAGACGTGATACAGGCGCGGCCATGCCAGTTAAAGTTGAGGATGCTATTGCTAGAGAAACTCAAGTTGGATTGTTTAGTGCTGAATATTATGAACAATTACAAACACTGTTTGAACGTCAGCGAGATGCTTGGTTATCTAAATTTTATCAACTTCGCGAAGCTGAACCCAATGCTGTGTTTATTGGTGTAGGTGCAGCGGCCAAGGCCAATACCTGGTTAACCTGGCACGGACTTAACAAAACTCATTTGCATTGTATCACTGATTCTAGTGATCACAAGCAGGGCAAATATACCGCACTGAGTCGTATTCCTATTCGAGGTGACGAAGAATTTGCTCAGCACGAAAACCCATACGCATTAATTTTAAGTTGGAACATTGGTGAAGGTCTACGCCAAGCCATCCTACGCATCAATCCTAACACAAGGTTTATATCACAATGAAATCATACAACATTTATAGTTCAGTTACCGAAGCAGGTCTAGGCAGTTTTCAAGATGAACGTGGTACAATCCATGACATATTTTACGCAGCCAATATGAATCATGCCTGCATTATTACCAATCAGCCTGGTGCAATACGTGGCAATCACTATCACAAATTTACAACACAATACACCTATATACTGTCTGGAACATTGACTTATTATAGTAAAATAGTAGGCGACGACGAACCAGCACAGGCGTTTACCGCAGTGCCAGGAGACATGATCATCAGCGAGCCGTATGAGATTCATGCCATGATGTCTGGCGCCGCCGGATGTGCGTTTATTGCATTTGCCGAAGGTCCCAGAGGCGGTGAAGACTACGAAACGGACACGTATCGAGTTGAAAATATTATTGGAGTCTAATGAAGACCGCTGTAATATTTGGTAGTTCTGGAGGAATTGGCTTGGCCACTGTAGAGGCATTTTTACGAGCTGGTTATACCGTTGTGCCCTATGATCGAAATAAATTAGATTTGGCCAAGGACAGTAACCGTATTAATAATATCCTAGCCGATCTTGAACCTGATGTTGTAGTTAACTGTGCTGGAGTGTTTGCTGGAAATGATGCTGACGGTAGCATGACCCAGATTAATTTGAACTCTAATTGGTGTATTATAAAGCACTATATTGAACAGTCATCTGTACCAACAAAAATTATCCTAGTTGGATCCAGCGCATATTCGGGTGGGCGCAAGAACTATATGTTGTATTCGGCTACCAAAGCGGCCCTACACAATTTATGGGAAGGGGCCCGAGATTTTTTTGCCGACACTGAAATTGGCATAGATATAGTGCATCCAGTAAGGACTAGAACGGCCATGGTAGCACCGTATCAAGATACATTAGATTATCTTGAACCAGAAACAGTAGCACAGGCTATTCTGACACAGGCCACCAAACCTGGAAGCAGTTGTATAAATTTAACATTTAAGGACGCATAATGAAACTTGGAATTATTGGTAAAGGCACAGTAGGTAAAGCAGTGTACGAAGGATTAAAATATCTTGGACACGAAATGTGTTTCTTTGATCCAGCTCACGAAGGATCAAAATTGGATGACGTGTTAGATGCTGACTGTGTATTTGTTAGCGTACCAACTAACCAAGCACTCAACGGTGATTGCGATACCAGTATTGTTGAAAATGTGCTATCTGATCTAAATCAAGTTCAGTATCCAGGATTGATTGCTATCAAAAGCACAGTAGTTCCTGGTACTTGCGATCGATTATCTGCACAGTATCCTGATTTACGTATTTGCTCAGTGCCAGAATTTTTACGGGCCAAACATGCACTGTCCGACTTTACTGACAATCACGACTTGTTGATTATTGGCAGCACTCGTCCTGGAGACTTTGCTGTGATGACTGCTATTCATGGAAGCTATCCTAAGAATGTATCGTATGTTACACCTACTGAAGCAGAAGTAGTCAAATATTTTAACAATGTACATCATGCTATGAGTATTATTTTTGCCAATGTTACCTATGAAGTTTGCGATAAGCTAGGTGCTAATTACATGAATGTTTATAAAGCAATTACCAAAAGAGAATGTTTTAATCCTGCATACTTGATGTGTAATGAAAACATGCGTGGCTATGGTGGCCATTGCTTGCCCAAAGATACCAGCGCCTATGCCAACTTAATTAAAAACTTAGGATTAGACTTTGAACTAATTCAAGCAGTATTAAAAGATAACGAAAGAGTAAACAAATGAAAATATTAGTAACCGGTGCCAGCGGTTTGTTAGGCACAGAAATCTGTCGTCAATTAAAAATGAACTCACAGAACGAAGTTTGGGCAATTGACAATCATAGTCGGAGTACTACTGTTCCCGAATCTGATAAGTTTATGCCTGTAGATTTATTAAATGGAGAAAACTTTAAAGATCTGCCGTTAGACTTTGATTACATCTATCACTATGGTGCTATTAATGGTACTAAAAACTTCTACGAACGTCCCAATCAAGTGTTACTAAACAATTTTGTTTGCGACTTAAACGTATTTGAACACGCTAGTTTATGTAAGAATCTTAAAAAATTAGTTTATGCTAGCAGTAGCGAAATTGTCAGCGATGATCCAGTTAGCCCTGTTCCAGAGCATACAGATATTGCAATTAAAAATATTCACAATGCTCGTTGGAGTTATAGATTGGCCAAGGTTTGCAGTGAAAACTATTTGGCCAACAGTGCTATACCTTATGTAATGTTGCGTTACTTTAATGTCTACGGTGACAATTCAAAGGCTGGACATTTCTTAGCTGACCAAATCCAAAAGATCAAAAACGGAGTGTTCGAATGTGTTGGTCCTGCAGAAACTCGTAGTTTTTGCCATGTTGAAGATGCTGTTCGTGCCACTATTTTCTGTGCTGAACATGCTGACAAAGAAGTTATCAACATTGGTAATGATCAAGAAATCACTATTGCATCTGCGGCTCAAATCATAGCCCAAGAATTAGGTCATCCAAATCCTGTTTGGATTGCTAGTCCAGGTAAAGCAGGATCAACTGTTAATCGTAGGCCAGATATTACCAAACTCAAAAGTATAATGAGCGACTACAGCCCTATGCCATTTGAGCAAGGTGTACACCAAATTATACAAAATCTTATTGACAAACAGTAGGAATATGCTGTATAATAGTATATGAAGAAAATATACTATACCTGGCAAGACGTTGAAAAACAAACCCAAGAAATCTTGCGACAGATTCAGCAAGATGCTTGGGTTCCTGATTATGTAGTAGGGCTTACCAGAGGCGGACTGTTGCCGGCTAATCTTATTAGTCAATACTTAGAAGTTCCAATGGAAACTCTTAAAGTAAGCCTGCGTGACAGTACAGCACAGTCCGAAAGCAACTTATGGATGGCCGAAGATGCATTTGGCTATGTAGACTTGGCAGATAGAGAACTTACCGAAGGTGATCGGTCCTGTAAGGAAAATCGCAAAAACATTTTAATTGTAGATGACATTAACGACAGTGGTGCTACATTAAGTTGGATTAAACAAGATTGGACCAGCGGTTGTATTCCTAGTGATCCTGCTTGGAACGATATCTGGGGTAATAATGTTCGTGTTGCTGTACTAGTAGACAACGAAGCAAGTCGTAGTGAATTAAATGTTAGTTATAGTGCCGTCGGCCTAAATAAAGCCGAAGAGGATTGTTGGATTGTATTTCCTTGGGAGGATTGGTGGAAATGAAAATACATTATAGAAAACCTACACTGTTAGAACTAATGAATGATGCCATTGGTACCAGCTCTGCCAAGAAACCCATTGAATATTTTGAATTAACCAACGAAGAACTTAGTTCTTGCTATAGCAGTTTTGATAGAACTAATCATAAAGATAATGTAGTATCTTATTCCTACAAAGGTATTCCAATTAAGGTTAAACAATGAAAATTAAAGTATCAGAACTATTTTATAGTCTACAAGGCGAAGGTCGATTTGTAGGTGTACCTAGTATATTCTTGCGTACATATGGTTGTAACTTTACCTGTAGTGGCTTTGGTTGTAAGCCAGGAGAGAAGAGTACAGGTGCAGATGATGTAGCTGAAGTTGTTCACTTGTACAATAACTTCTTAGACTTGCCGTTGGTAGAAACAGGTTGCGACAGTTATGCGTCATGGCATCCAGCATTTAAACACCTAAGCCCTACATACGAAACCGGTGAACTAGTGGATAATATGTTGGCATTGACTCCTAATAACATGTGGGCGCAAAATAATGGTAATGATGTACACTTGGTTATTACAGGTGGAGAACCATTGCTAGGGTGGCAACGTTCATATACAGAGTTACTGGGTCATGAACGCATGCGTGACCTAAAAAACATTACATTTGAAACCAATGGTACTCAACCGTTGCACAAAGACTTTAGACATACCTTGTTAGATTGGACCTTAAGTCCTGTACATGGTAAACGTGGTCGCAATGCTTTGACATTTAGTGTTAGTGCCAAGTTGAGTGCGTCAGGTGAATCATGGGAAGATGCTATTTGCCCAGAGATTGTTGCTAGTTACGAAGAAATTGGATACACTTATCTTAAGTTTGTTGTTGAAACTGTAGAGCATGTGGACGAAGCAGTTCGAGCTGTGGATGCGTTCCGCGCAGGTGGGTTTAAAGGTCCAGTTTACTTGATGCCGCAAGGCGGTGTTGTTGCACCATACGAAGCAAACAAAGTAAACATTGCCAATATTTGTTGTGAAAGAGGTTGGAACTATAGCCCTCGTTTACATGTAGACTTATGGGGCAATGGCTGGGGCAAGTAATGCCAATACCGGAAAAAATTTATATGCCAGACGATTATACAAACGAAAGATTTTTAGAATACTGCGACACTGTTGAACTTAAATGGTGTTTGTGGCCACGTCGTTGTGCGGTTACTAATCAGTGGTTATGGTTCACTCCAGCTTATCTTGCTCGATACATTATTCGTGGTCCAGGGGACCCTGCTATCTGGACTCGTTGGTATAGGCGTGAAGAGATGTTGGTATTAAAATTGAAAGGATACTAGAATGAAATTTTTAGACAAGTTAAAAAATACTTTTCGAAAGAAAAAACCTGAAGTTAAATCAGAAGCACCCAAGACTAAAAAGAAATCACCAAAAGAATTGGCCGCAGAGCGTGGCGAACCTTATGTGAACATTCTTAGCATGGAGATTGATCCTGAAAATATGCAAAATGGTGCGTTTGAACTAGACTGGAATGAAAAGTTTGTGGCTAACCTGGTCAGAGCAGGATATCAAATGAAACCCACAGATACTGATGCAGATATTGTGGATCGCTGGTTTACCGCTGTTTGTCGTAATGTTGTGTTAGAAACATACGAACAGGCAGAAGCAATGAATCCAGAACGTGACCGTGTGGTCAAAAGTCGCGACATTGGCGATGGCCGGAGTGAAGTAAGTTGATATTCAATCATATTAGAAAACTCAAAGACGATGGAAAAAAGATTGGCATTACCTTTAGTACATTTGACATGTTGCATGCTGGCCATATTGCCATGTTGGCTGAAGCTAAGAATCATTGCGATTATTTGATTGCTGGCTTACAAACAGACCCTACAATAGATAGACCCGACACCAAAAACAGCCCTGTTCAAAGTATAGTAGAACGTCAAATACAGTTGGCGGCTTGTCGTTATGTGGACGAAGTTGTTGTTTACCAAACTGAACAAGACCTAATTGACTTGTTGCTTATTCTTCCAATTGACATTCGTGTTTTGGGTGTTGAATATGAATCCAAAGAGTTTACCGGTAAACGCGAAGGATATAGTCGTGGTATCGAACACATATTCAATGGACGTGATCATAGCTTTTCCAGCTCGGGTCTGCGTAGCCGTGTAGTTGCCGCCGAAACTGTTAAACTACTTAAAAACCCTTGACTTTTAACATAAACTCTGTTATTATAGTAATATGAAATATGTCCTTATAGATACCGCAAACCTTTTCTTTAGAGCTAGGCACGGAGCATTTCGAGCCAGCGACACTTGGGAAAAGATTGGATTTGCCCTACACATTACCTTGATGGCCGCTAACAAAATGGCCCGTAGATTTGAAGCGGATCACGTGGTGTTTGCCTTAGAAGGGCGCAGTTGGCGCAAGGACATGTATAAACCCTACAAAAATAACCGTGCTGTAGCCCGTGCGGCCCTTACAGAATCAGAACAGGAAGAAGATAAAATGTTCTGGGAAACGTATGATTCACTGACTAAATACTTGTCTGAAAGGACTAATTGCTCAGTCATTAGATGTCCTACAGCAGAAGGCGATGATATTATTGCCCGATGGATTGCGTTACACCCACAAGACGAACATGTTGTTATCAGCAGTGATACCGATTTTGTTCAACTAGTAGCACAAAATGTCAAACAGTATAACGGTATTACAGACGAACTAATTACAGTAGAAGGAATCTTTGATGCTAAAGGAAAAGCAGTTATCGATAAGAAAACTAAAGAACCTAAGCAAATCCCTAACCCAGAGTGGCTACTGTTCGAAAAGTGTATGCGCGGCGATTCGTCGGATAATGTGTTCAGTGCGTTCCCAGGGGTCCGTACGAAAGGCACAAAAAACAAAGTTGGCTTACAAGAAGCGTTTGCTGACAAGGATAAAAAAGGTTACAACTGGAATAATATGATGTTACAGCGTTGGACAGATCCAGATGGTGCAGAGCATCGTGTATTAGATGATTACGAGCGTAACCGAACCTTGATAGATTTAACAGCACAACCAGAAGAAGTTAAAGCTGTAGTAGATGCCGCCATCCGTGAACAAGTTAGTCACAAGGATATTGGACAGGTTGGTGTGCGTTTTATGCAATTTTGTGGCAAGTATGAGCTAAACAAATGCAGTGAAAGTGCCGACAGCTTTGGTCGCTGGATGAATGAAACATATAAAGGAGTCCTGGCGTGAGTGCTCTTAAAGAACACTTGATAATGTGGCCTGCGCTTATTTTCTTAGGTGCCGTATTAATTTCGTTGCTGTATGGTATTCATAGTGTATTACCCAAAGAAGCTGTGTACGATTGTCGGTTATCAGAAATTAGTCCGGACTACACACCGGCCATGCGAGAAGAGTGTAGGAAAAAATTAAGGAGTATCAAA